>Ga0209208_10007793_pt1 | contig 14417 bp, 10 predicted proteins | sample S1TSphfallax_3_FD_187694 | JGI IMG/M metagenome (GOLD analysis project Ga0209208, IMG submission 187694) | Host-associated microbial communities from peat moss isolated from Minnesota, USA - S1T2_Fd - Sphagnum fallax MG (SPAdes) (version 2) | ecosystem: Host-associated > Plants > Peat moss >...
TGATGGAACATCATTGTTATTGTGCATCTGTTTTCATGCTTTAGTAGGAACAAGAATGGAATGTGCAGTCATGGAGGTTCTCTAGAAGCATGGCATGAAACTCACGTTGATCTTAAGTACAGAAGACTGAGTTAAGCACTTATCTAGTGGACACAAAAGACATGACACTCCTGACCTGGATGCCAATTAATGGTCCAAATGACTCATCCCGCATCACTTGCATTGTATGGTTAACATCTGTCAAGACCTGCTTGGCATGTGAGTGATGAATTACTTGAAAAGTTCCTACATGTGATAAAGTGCCCCTTAACCAAATCAAGCCCCAATAACCAACTACTGTCCAATATTGAGAAACATAACTATTGTGTACTCAATTCATATATCTCATGGAAAACAATCTAAACCTCAAGCTACAGCAAGCCCAAACCACAACCTAGGGAGGAGCAAACAAAGATATAAAAGATGATCAAGAACCAAGGAAAAACAAAAAGGATAAAGGAATGGGAGGAAAAAGACCAAAAGGCAAATCAGGGGACTTATATACAACAAGGAGAATGAGCACCACAGCAATGGACCAACCATTGGGGCTACTTGGGGCAAAGTTACCCTAACCAAATCAAGCCTCTAGACAATCATTGTAGAAGAGGGAGGACTAGCAACTCTCATGGTAGATATGCACATAGTGGTATCCTGTTTTAACTGAAACCAGAAAACAGGTCATCTGCTTATATAAAGGAACATGGACTGACTATGAGCCTAAATACACAGTTGTATTGAACCCATTCACAAACTGTAACACTTGTACTACTACTTTCAATAGATTAGAACATTGGAGACCGATATTATGTGGCAGTCTGATTTTCAGATGTCAAACATGTTTTGAGTATTCAATGCAAGCTAAATCATCCTCAATTGAATGGTCGTTGAAGATGGTAACCTAACCCTATTTCTAGGGAGAAGAGAAAGGCTAAGGTTGCAGGGCACATACAGTGGGAGGAAAATAGAAACCATCTGCAAAAGCACTGCTCCCTAAACCGGTGTGCAGTATGGCATGTGCTCCTTTATCCATTGCATCCTTCACCTGTTCCCTTAAACAGGTTAAACTAAACTTTTTTGGCCAGCACAAACTCACAATATGCAAACATGGAATCAGTGTACCCTGATCAATTCGCAAGTGATCCTGCTGAATTGTAAAATTACCACGAAACATCATTGGCTCCTCATGATATAAAAGAAAAACATGACAACCTTTAATCAGGCTTTCTAACCAAATGACCTTGCTAACATACCTGAGAGGCAAGAAAGGATAGGTGCGCTCGACGTGCCACTGGCCCTATGTATGTCTCTGGTTCCAGTGGATCTCCAACCTGCACCCAGACATTTGAATGACATTGACCTCAATGTCACCTTAAAATTTCTCTTTTCTCAGGAACTCTACATAACCATGTAATAACTGATCCTTCTTCGTAAGGACACAAGGCATGCTGCATAGAAGCTAAATAAAATGAAGCTCACCCATGTAGTATGTCTTGTCATATGCAAATACCTTAAATGACTTCACGATTTTAGTGAAATGGTCCAGAAACTCTCCATAAATCTGTTTATCAACATAAACTCTTTCAACTGAACAGCAACTCTGCCCATCCAAGAGCCACAACCATTTAAAAGGGTTGAATTAAAGCTCCAACTTCCATACATGGTAACTAGATGGAATATGTATACATTGAAGACACATGAACTGTCTTCCATGTAGAGGTCTTTGTCCTAAACAGACTTTCAGTTTCTATGGATGTTTAAATTCAAGTTTGATTATTATTTTTCTTTTTTCATCATCATTGTTTAGTCCTTAGCACTTGTGCTAGAGACACTAATAATGCTCACTTCTAGCACTGAACCAACACACATGTAAGTTGGAAAGTAGAAATACAAGATCAAACAGTTGAAATTTGGAGATAAATAGTACCTGTCCACAATTGTAGAAGGCTCCATCTGCAATTGATAAAGCTGCTGCAGCCACATTTGGGACATCCTTCCTTACATATGCTGGATCTTTGCCCCCAAGTTCTAGCTGAATCTGTTTCACCCCATCCACTAAACTTCTTGTGCAAAGAGATATGATAAACATTCGTCAAGATAATATGATGATCAAGTAGAGGTCAGATGAACATCTTTTTCCCTGTAAATTGGCATTATAGACTCCATCATCACAAAAGTTTATAGACATGGAAGCAAATGTGCACAGCTGATTTTGAGATGCAATGTTGCTTTGAAACCTTGCTTCATCACTATGTGAGGTTCTGGCCAAATCTCACCAAAACCACTTTGCACCTTGCAGACAATTAGTCAGAAGCCTAACATCTACTGATTCCTGAGCTGCATCCAACATCAAACATCCTGCATAACACATCTACCTCATTAATAATAAACTCACTTTCACAAGGTTGGGAGCAGTATGTGATGCAATTTCTATGCCGGTCTTGTATGAGCCTGTAAAATACAGCCCCCCTAGCCCCTTCAATGATGCCACTGCAGACCCTGTCCCTCCCCTGCCTGTTGACATCACAAATACGTCGTTTGGAACGCCTGCCTGTGAGACAGGTATGCACAGTACTCAATGAATCTACTAACAGTTATATGAAGAGACATCTCAGGCAACTGTATGCAAAACTTTCCTTCAAAGCACTCCAAAAAAAGTCATTCTTGTACCTAGCCCCTGGCCATAGTTGTAGAAACAAAATTCTTGCTCAGAATCAATTCCACACAGGTATAAAAATAGACTTTCTTTGAAAAAGACTTCAATGATTGTAGTTGTGCATTATAGAGTATGGATTAAATTTGCTCAAAAACTTCGACTCAGACTTGTTCTTTGCAAAAATTTACCTCATAAAGGAGTCGAGAAATTTCAAAGCCTATGAGTGAGGCATACTCACTTGGCTTATATAATACAGCATTGCCTGTGAGTAGGGCTGCAGCAAACACATTAGCAGAGACAAAATATGGATAATTCCATGCTGAGATATTGGCCACCTGCAAATAATGGCAAGGTTTACACAGAGTTCGGAGGGATGTGTGTTTGGGCTGCAAATATTCCAATCCAGGAGGGAGAGCAGCAAGGAAGACAACATTTCTATAGATCTGGCCAGATACTGCAGTGCAAAACAGATATATAATCCTTAGGATGAAGTTTGCTTATCAGGGCTGGAATGTCTACAGTATGCTGTGGTTGTCAGATGCAAGAAGTTGAGTGCTTGCCAGAGAACAATTTAGAGACATCTTGGCAATATTGCAAACTCAAAAAAGGAAAACCCTGCTTACCACACCAAGAGGCTCATATAGTACTTTCTCCTTCACTCGGGTTGTCTCTAAAACAGTCTGCTCCTTGAGGACCTGCAGTACCATACCATACATATTCTTTCTCAGTTACAGAATCAATGTTAATTAAGCAACAGTGTTTGAGATATAACTAACCCTCTAGAGCATTTTGCAAATCTCTCGTGCATGCATGCTGCCATATTATCAAAAGCACATGGATTAAAAGCTGAGTGAAAGTAGAAGAAACCTTCTCATAATTTTCCAAGTAGAATTTCACACGATCTACAGTTGCCCGCACTTCATTCTTGGCCTGTGCTGTGGGCTTTCCCATCTCTGTTGTGAGAGTTTTGGCAAGTGTTGGCTGCAGATCATCACTCCAACAACATTCAGGGGACAAATATCTCTACAGCAAAAGAAGTTCATATCTAGAAGATTTTTTTTTAATGATCATCTGTCATACAGCTTATAAATCCAGAGGCAAGCTGTAACAACAAGAAAAGCACTTTGCTGAAACATCTATACATCAAAGAAGTTCCTCTAGAAGACTCATGAGTGTCACAGCTAGTTAGATCCAAAGGGAAGCTGTAACAAGCAAGCAAACCCTGATTTTCTTTCAACATCCACAACTGACTCAGACAAGATTGCAAGCGAGGAAGGGGCGATGTAAAAGACAGGATTCAACACCATGTTCAGTCTTAGGAGTTCGTTGAATCTCTCCAACACTTCCTGTTTTCAGAAACCAAGAAGTGTTCAGCAGGTGTGTAGTATAGGCATTTTTCGCAATTGCCGCTCTTGCCATGCAAATGTTGAAGGTTACCAAAGACAAATCAAGATTCTGAACTGTTTGTTGGACTTGTTTTCTGGTAAATGCTTTTTTTTTTGGTCTTTTATGCAAAAGCTCACCCTCCGCTCTGCCAAGGGTACTGCCTTCCACCTCTTTTGACCCGCAACCAATACTCCAAACTTGGCCGCAACCTGCAGCAACCAGCCACGATAATAACAACAACATTGGAAAATTCTACAAGTAACAATCCTTGATTCAACACACTAGTCTCAACAAATGTTGTTCTTGTACATGTCGTCTTCAACTTTCTCGCAAGCAGAAATAAAGAACATCTTCTTAACTACGAAATGGATCGAACACAGAGGAGGAGATGCAAGCATTATGTGTGCATTATTGTGTTGAAAATCTTGCAAGAACTGCCGCAAATGACCGACCTGTACAGAGGGTACTTACGCCGGAAGGCAATCAATCAATGAATCGCAAGGAATAGAAAAAGGACCGAACAAGCAGGGAGGGAAGAAGAAGAACTTTCTCACTTCTTCAGCGGAATCGTCAGGAAGCTCGGCAATGGTCTGGCCCGTCGCAGGATTCAAAACGTCAAACATCGTCGCCCTGTGTCCGCTCCCATCCACACGCCAGCAAATGATTATAGATCCTAGAGCTTCCTACTTGAATCCTTGCTCTGCCGTTCTTAAATCATTCTCACATTGAAACTCTCGGTAGGAAAAAAAGGAAGACTGGGAATGGATCGATGGAGTTAACGAATCTGAAGAAGAGGACTTACGAGCGGTGCACTTTGAAGAATCGTAGCTGCGACTGGAAGGATCTCCTGGCGGCCATGGCCAGTGTCTTCTTGGCTTCCACCATCACCATTTGGAAAAAAATTGCAGATCAGAGTTGCAATTGGCGATTCCCGAAATTTCTCGGGCTCATTTTCTATGCAACACTAACAAGGCAAGGATTACTTCTGAAATCCTTAAAAAACAATCAATCGTGAACATTTGTACAAGTCCATTGATGATATTATATTGCCGAGTGTGCCAATTGCTTCGTGCCTGCTGGGATTGAGAGTTTGCGTGACCTTGAAAAAATAAATACCTGCATGCGGTTTTCTATTGACGATTTTCCTTGATCTATTTTCAACGTAGACAAGCCGCCTACTACAGGCATCATTGTCATTATACAATTGTCGCTGCGGAATTTTCTGGCGCTCCTCCTTTCTATGCGACAAACAAGGCAACGATGAGTTCCGAAATCCTTGGAAAAACAAATCATATTTACATGAAATAAAAATCCATCCATTGATGATATTTATTACCGACTGCCAACGGCTTCTTCGTGCATTTTGTGTGATTGAGAGTTTTCATGACCTCGAACAGTACCTGCATCTGGTTCTCTATCAACGATTTTGCTTGCTCTCTTTTCAACACAGACAAGCCGCCTACTACAGGCACGATTGCCATTTTCCAATTGTTTGCTGCAGAATTTTCTGGCCGCTTCTCCTTTCTTTTAACAACTTAACACACCTTCCCTTCCCTTCCCTTCCCTTCCCTTCCCTTCCTTCCCTTTTCTTCAAACCCTTCAAGTTGTACGTAAAAACCTCTTCTCATGGGTCCCACATGTTCAAGAATGAGAATGTATTTTTGACATCAACAGGGTAGACTTAAATCCAAACCATTTTCTCAAGTGAAAACCGCGATGGTTCACAAACTAAAATTGTGTCGGCCTCTCCTCAAAATTAATCCTCCCATGCTCATTACTAGAATCCACAAAGAATCAAGCATGTGCCTTAAGAGTGTTGCTATGGCGCCCATCATCTACCTACATTAGTCTTCACCTTTCATTTCCACTTGGTGGTAGTTATTGGTTTTCTACCAAGACTTGATAAGTCCAAGTTTATGTATAGGAGAAGGGCCTGAGTACGGGTCCTTCCTTCCCTCATTTGAGATCTGTGCCAGAGGCCGATATCACGGAATGGGCTGTACTCATACCTTCCACCGCAGAAGATCCCGCTTGCTGAAAACAGGTTTCTTCAGGCAAGTAAGTAAGGGAGCTGAAAATGCAAAGGAAAAAAATGCAAGCAGTGCTTTATGGTTCTAAAATCTATTGGGTTCTACTATGTGGTGCCAATTATGGTGCTTCACTCCTTTTCTCAAAGCTAATGATAGAAGATTACATTTGATTTTTGCAAATGGTGGTTATACTTTGTTGTTAAAAAATAACACCTCTAGATTGTAACACCTATAAGCTTTTAATGGCAATATTGTACTCAAAAAATGTGTAAGTTCTTGGATTTAGGAAACCATTTAGCTTTTTGAGTGTTTATGTGGTCAAAACACTCATAACCACCGTATTCTTACAAATGTTTGAAGAGCACCCAAAAACTTTTGAGAACAAAATCATCTTGTCATTAGCTCTAGTAAGTGGAATGTTAGTAAAATAATGTTCAATGTTAGCTATCTTTGCTCGGAGATGGACCTTGGAATATGAACACTAATGGCCAAGCTCCTTACTTTTTGTAAAATTGTTTTGTTTTTTCTTTTTCAACCATTCTGTTTTAGTGACAATTTTTTGGTTTGAGTGAACTACTAGACAACAACACCTTGTTCCTTATCGTAAATAAATGAAATGAAAATAGGTTGGAGGTATATTCACCACCTTTGTTTGATTGTAAAACCTTTATGGACCTATTGAATTGATTTTTATATTTTAGAATAGAAGTGCTTATTTAGTGAATGAAGGTATCATATTATTTTTTTTTTTGGCATGAAGTAGACCCAACCATATTTATTATGATTGTCTATAAAAGTTAAGATGTAAAGGACCCCTAACAAAGACGTCATAAAGAAAGGTTCACAAAAATTAATGTGCACTAAATCAAAATGTTTGTGACCTCCTATTCATGTTTTTTTGTAAATGACTTTGTTTGTCAAGAACACATGCTTAAAATGTCAAATCTATTCATGAGACTTGTAGATAACTAGTAACCTCATAACTAATCCCTTTTGATGCATTAGTTTTAGGGCCTTGTGGTTTAGATACGTATAATGATGATGCCAAAGTCAAAAAAAATTGTCTATAATATTAATAACCAAACTTACAAAGCTCTCTTGTCACAAGTGGATCTCACATTTTTCTTGGAAGTTGTCCATTTCTTCCTTGCTACCTTCCTAAGCTAGTACATTGATAATGTGTTTTGCACATTCATGTTCAATGACTCTTTCTTTAATCTCATTAGAGAACTTGTTGCATGTGTGCATCCAATGGTTTGGGCTACCACAAAAAGTACAACCTCTTTCTTGCTTGGCTCCACCAACATTTTAATTGTTCTCATGGCCATGAATCTTGGCTTTGTTAAACCTAGTTTTGAAAATCAAGCCTTCATTCTCCACATTCTTGCCCTTTGACTTCTTTAATTTCATTGTGCAATAAGATCCCAATTAACTCATTAAAAGTAGGAGAATTAAGGTCATAAATCAAAGTGTTTGCAAGTTATTCATAACTCTCAAGAAGGGAATTGAGGATCTACTTAAGAACATCATTCTCTTTTATTAGTTCACTAACATTTGCAAGCTACTTGATTACATATTCTTCAATTCTTTGAAGAAATCTATTATAAAGGCACTTTCATCTATTCTAACATTAACAAGCCTTGTGTACTACTTCACTCAAACAAATCTTTTATACTTTGCCACATCTTTGTGGGATTAGTGGTGCCCCACTATATAATAAATATTTTCATTTTCAAAAGTAGACTAATGATAGCCAATACTTTTTTTTTCCTATGTTTTGATTCAATGAAGGATTCATATTCTTTTTCTTTTCTTGTACCAATTCTCTTAGTTTCAAGTTCAATTATGTTCATCAACTCATTTCTTTGAAATAAATTAGAAACTTTGAACTTTCACATTCTACACTTCAACTATCCCTTCAGCTTGGAATCTTTTGACATACTACTATGCATGTGGGCCATTTCTTTTTTGTATGTATTTGTTTCCAAAGGTTTTTTTTTGTACTTGTTCCTAACAATATTAAGATAAACCAAAAAACTAACTTGTTTTAATACTATGAAATCAAGGTGACATCAAAACCTATGCTATAAGTCTACCTAGCAACAATAATATAAAAGCCCTATAAAAACACAAAACATGACTAAATGGACTAACATAAGGTCCATTAACTAGCATGATAAACATTTCAATATAGTTAATAGATTATGGAGTGTAATTATTAAAACATTCAATTAGTAACAATTACAAGTAGTGGGCATAACTATTAATTGCATAGCTAATTATATATGTCCATCCTAACAACTTCTATTATAGCATAATAGATATCTTCAATAAGGCAAACTTTGAATTCTATTTATGCCCCATCCAAGCAATTCCTAGACTTAAAGAATTAAACAAAAAATTCTTTACAACGACATGGACCCCAAAAAAACAAAAAACAATATATGTTTAAAATAAGAAGGGAAAACCTTACAAGAGGTAAGCTTGTACTTCAAAACATAAGCTACTGACCCAATTTTTGAAACTAAAGTTCTCAAAACTTTCAAAGCACTTTACATTTTTTTTCTTTAATTTTAGAAAATTAATAAAACAATTTATTTGTTTGGTTCACTTGTTATTTTTATATGATCCTTCTCGATAGGCTTCTTAACCATAGACACAAGTCTTGGATAATTTTCGAGTTGTTTTCTCACTTATCTTTTGAAACCCTTTCCAAAAATCTTATTCAAGTCCTTTGAGAACTCTTAAAAAATGTTTTCAACTTTTTTGAATAACTTTCAAACGACCTTCATAGTTTCCTTCTAAGAATTACAAAGGCAATTTCCTTAATTTTTTCATGAAAACCTTCTTCACATCTTTTGGGAACTACTAAGGGAACTTTATTATGTTTTCAAAATCTTTGCTAAAATTTAATATTGTTACAATTCTCCCTTTTCAAAAGACAACTTCTTCATTGTTTAAGTTTTCAAGTTGAAAACTTGAAATGATTAATTGGGCCAACATTGGAAAAAGGATGTCATGCAAAACAATTTATATGTTAATTGTTTTAGGGCCAATTTAAACAAGGGTCCAAGGACCAAAAGCCCATGGACCAACTTGAAGCAAATTGGACCTTAAATTGGACCTTTATTCACATTAAAAAAACACATTTTCCTAAGGTACAATGAATGTGTCTAAAGGCATGGGTTCCAATTTGAAGGTCCAATATCAAAAATGTGTGATTGACACATGACATGATTAGATTAACCTTTGGTCTTTTCTCTCTTCTTCTTCCTTTCTTTCATGGTTTTTTCTATATTCTAATTTTTTCTTTTTATATATTCTTACCACACAAAATGGATTATTATAGGCACAAGATATTGGTGGGTAATGTTTTCACTATGGCCATGCATCAAATGATTGCATAAGTAGTTGCATTGCAACAAATAACTATTGGACAACATTGGAATTGATGAATGCAATGTCGTATTTCATGGAGTTTGTTGACATGGCATAAAAAACTCACAACATGAGGAGGTATGAAAGTGTGGTGGGATACATGAAAAATGACTCATAGATTCACATCTTTTATAACCTATAATATATTTATGAAATGTCTAATTTGGTCATCCATGTTTTTGAATAAAGTATTGGTTACAGCAATTTATGGTAACATGGATGTATTATTTTCAACTAGGTTGAAAAATGTTCATACACATTTTTTTAAAATTGTTCTATTTTTTAACCTCATATGAGGTGAAAGGTTTCTCCATTGGTTCCTTACTACCCTCATCCTTTGAAGCACTATCAAAATCTACTTGGGATTATGGATTGTTCACAACTTCTTTAATTTCATTGGCAAAAGTGTTCACATGTTTCATCACATTTCCACTCTGATGTCCCCATCTATCTAATACATCATTCAAAGGAAATCCCTAACCATCATTACTTGAAAATGTCATTTACAATCTTGTCATCCTTGTATTATTTGTAAATTGCATTAAACTTCCATGTGCAAGCAGTTGTAATCCTTGAAAATCTAGGGGTGGAAGCCAACATTCAAATGTGGAACTTCAACCATGTATCCACCATTAGAAAAAACCAATTGGGTAAAGAAGCCATGAAATACAAGTTAAAAATAGTCCCTAAAATTATTATTTTTTAAAATGCAATACATGGATAAAACCAATGGAAGTCATTTCAATCACTTGAAAAAAAATGAATTGGTGGTTAGCTCCTTTCCCTTCCCCCAAGGAAATGAAATTTCAATCCCCATAATGGCCAATTGAATAAAGATGAATGGGGAAAAGGGGGCAGGGGCAAGAAACAAAGGCTAAGGCCTTTAAAATGTGCAATCCACCCCATTTGAATATGATTTTTTGTGAAAAAAAATTTTATTTGCTGCAAATTTCAAACTTGAAATCAAATTGTGTTTACATGCATAACTAGGGTTTCAAAGTTGAAAATAAAATAAATGGACGATGATAAAAATTTACTTCGTTTTTTGCATTTTTGGAAAATTCAAGCTTCATTTTTCTTCTTAGAGCAATGAAGTGTAATGCTTCACCATCCACCCAATTTTTTTCTAGCTTTTTCACTTTCTTCATCTTCATCTTTCATCACAATTACCTTTTTCCATTATTTTTTTTTTGGGAATGATAACTAATTTAGGGATATTTTGTAAATCCAAATCCCTTTCCATTTGTGAAAATTGGTGTTTCAACCTTCCACTTTTTGTTTGACCTTCCAATTCACCTCCATTTTGTGCACTTGGAAAGACTAAAAATGCACTCCTCTAGCAACCACTTTATGAAGGTTCACAAAACCAATCATGTCAATTTTAAAATTGGTCAAAAATGGGGGAACTAGTGTGCTCTCAATAATGTTCTCAATTCACAACATGTTTTAAATTTGAACAACAAGGGTAAAAGAAAATAATGAAATATAATAACTAACAAATAAGTGAGCAACCTTGGACCTTAACTTACATTTGGTTCTCCAAACCATGAATTTTTTTAAAAGTTTTTTTTTAGTCTAGACCAATTGGTTTTCCCTCCAAAATGATGTCATGTAAGCAAAATCACAATTTGATTTGTCTTGGTTTTGGACCTTCATTTAAAGGCCTTGGGGATCAATTTATAGCTCTTGACTGATACGAATATTTGATTTGATTGGACCTTGCTCCTTAGACCTTTGTTTAAAGTGGCCTTTGAATGAAGGTGACTTGGTTAAACTCCAATTTGAATTTGAAGACATTTGGTTCACTAGGGATGTTTTGATTTGATATAAATGATGTTGGAATTAAAATCATTATTTTCAACATTTCCTATTCGGGTCAATATTCCTCCCATTATTGATTTAATTTCCACAACATTGGCCAACCTTGTTCCATCATAGAAAATGATGTGTTTAAATGCCAAACTAGGACAAGGCTTGGTGTGACACAACACTCACAAATGCAGCACCTTCATGTCCCATTTTGAGGCCATGTAATTGGATAAACCATAACATTGAACACCTAGCACATTTTAAGAACCCCCAAATATGGGGAGGTTAGCTAGGGATGAATACTAGATCCAAATAAATGTCTTGTCCTCCCACCGTCCATGGTTGTGTGTTGGTGGGTATTGTAATTCATTCTAGCCATTGGTTACTTGGATTAGGTTGTTAAAATTATATGGTTTGGTGTGATTTCAAAATTGAAGCTAATTATTTATAAAGTTATAAAATTGTAGTAAGTCAATCAATGGTGGTTTTGGTGGAGGAGATTTTGTGTGCAATGCATCCCCTAACTTTCTAGCCAAAAAAAATGATTGAATGGATAGTTGGTGGCATTTCTCATCTAAAGAATTTGCAAGTTTTGTGTTGTGTAATAAAGCACTATGAGAAGTGTTTTTATGACAAAACAACTATATCCAAGAAGGCACCTTATATCCATGAACATCCCTCTTAAGAAAGAAGGAGGGGTATTATGTCTCTTCCATAAAAATAGAAAAATTTTATGCTTGAAGATTCCTCCCATTCTTAAGGAGTAGGTAGGCATAAAATCCCTCCTTGTATGGTAATTGTATACAAATATGGTAGGGGCAAGAACCTTCACCTCCTACACAATGTAATCTACTTATGATTAAGTCCATGATAACTTTCACCTTGAATGGGAAACATTCCCAATATGTAAGGTTGGATTCAAATATTGTTTCCATCATAACAATACCTTATTTGGCACAATGATGGAATAAGCTAAAACAACAAGAGGTCCCACATACGAGCCCACCTTCCAAGGGAACATTTCATGAAATATAATGCTTATATCCAAGGTTATTATATATCAACAATTCATTAAGTCCATGATATTTGTAGGAAAAGCTATTGATTATTTAAAAAACAAGTGATTGATAACAGAAAATTAAAAAATTCATAATGGAAAAATATTTATTGGTATGGAACTATTGAAAGCATAAATCAAGCATAAGATGATGAAATTTCAAACTTGGAATGCACAATCTATAAATGAAACTTGATCTAGTATAGAATGGGATTAAAAATGTGGTATCATTTTTATGTTTATATTGAGATTTCATCATGCTTGTGTTGTTTGACACAAGTGGTCAAAACATGTTTGAATTGAGTCTTTATTTTGCACTTTTGACTTCCAAACACATTCCATTTTTTGTGAAAATGTGTTTCATTTGCTTTGGTTGATGTCACAGATTGGACTTACTTCTAATCCCACTTTTGTTTTGCTAGCCTTGGTTGTAAACCTTTTCTTGAGGTTTAAAAATTGACAAATTGTTTCTTTTTATATTTTTATTGTTTGTTACCATATTTTTATTCCACTACTTTTATTTGTGTTTTTCAACTTTCAACTTGAATAGATCTTGGCCATGCTTGTTTCAAACATGTTTTTGTGAATAATTGTCATTGCATGATAATATTTGATTGATAACATTTTATGTCCAAAAATATGTAGAACATTCTTCATGTTCAAATCCTTTTGTATTCAAATTAATGCTAGCTTATGTTTTTTTCCCTACTAGGTGATGGCCACCAATCTTTAATTATTAATTATCAATCTTTTGATCCATTTATGCTAATTACTTATATATTTCAAAACCACAAATTGATGTGCCCAAAAACCAACATTTCCTAAGATAACAACATATTTATTCATAATCTTGATATAACAAGTATCAAATTAGTTATCTTAATCCACTTATCCATTAGTTAATGCTCGATTATTATCACATTGTCCTCCATCTACACATGGATGGAAATGCCTAAAGTAGACTAGGTCAAAATGAGCTAACTATTTATTGAACAAAAAAATAAAATAAAATAGACCTCAACTTGGTCATTGGCATGTCTACCTTTAACTCCTTGCAAGATGAGGCAATACTAAATCACCAAGGTCAAGTGAAGGTGAAGTGCACAAGGGGTTATGTTGTTTGGGGCATGGGAGTGAAGGTTCCTATGCACAAAGAACAAAATAAACCTTTCCATATATGAGCTAGCTTTCCCAACATTGACAAAATTCAATATGCCTGCCTCTACCTCTCTCTAGTTCCAAGCCTCATATATCTTCCTCAAATTTTATCTTCCTCAAATTTTAGTTCATTCTGAGCATTTAAAACTTGACGACGGGTGCATCATCAACTAGAGCTTTTCAAAACTTCTTTGCATTCTAAAAAGCAAAGATGCAACTATCAAAGATCTTATTCAGCTTGAAATCTTAATCTCTTTTAAGTCATCCATCATCAAACATTGAACCCATTACACCAAAAATCTCATATTTTGCCCATTCATTTACCAAATTGATTGAGAGAGTTGATTGAGAGTGTTTTGCTACATCGGGAAAGCACTAGGTAGCTAATAATGTTCTTTGAGCTTTAGAATCATAAGAACAATGTGTAAGAAGGATTCGACTTCATCTAAGTTCTTAAGTGTTTGGTCATCGGCCTATCTAACCCTAAACCTACTCGGTAGGCCTTGCCAATTCTCTTTTGAAAAAAAAGGGGCAAAAAAAAAAAAAAAAAAAAAACCAGAAAATAGCTGTTAACCCAAGGGAGAGCGGGCAGGGTTTGGTCAATCCTGGGCAGAGCGCGGGCAGGGTTTGGTCAATCCTGGGCAGGGCGCAGGCAGGGTTTGGTCGATCCTGGGCAGGGTGAGGACTTGTTAATCGCTGGGATCCTGGGCAGGGTTAGGCAGGTTGGACAATTTATGAGGCGAAACCCTGCCCGCTCCTCGGCCCTGCCCGTTCCTTGGTAGTACAATAAGTGAAAAAAAAAAAAAAAAAAAAAAAAAAAAAAAAAAAAAAAAAAAAAAAAAAAAAA
>Ga0209208_10007794_pt1 | contig 14415 bp, 15 predicted proteins | sample S1TSphfallax_3_FD_187694 | JGI IMG/M metagenome (GOLD analysis project Ga0209208, IMG submission 187694) | Host-associated microbial communities from peat moss isolated from Minnesota, USA - S1T2_Fd - Sphagnum fallax MG (SPAdes) (version 2) | ecosystem: Host-associated > Plants > Peat moss >...
TTTTTTTTTTTTTTTTTGGCCTGTTTAGACATGCACATATATTTTTATCTTTCATTGTGGTTTGCACTCACTTAAGGTGTTATATAACAATTGATGTTCACCTCATTATGCAAAAAGAAATTACTCAAAGAATTTTTGCACTTCAAAATGAAAAATGTATTATTTTCCTCAATGTTGTTCCTATGTTTTTTTTTTGATTAAAAAATAATTTTGATGTGTTTTGATAATTTGATTAAGTTTTATGCATCACATCATTATTATATAGCACAAGCCATATGATATCAACCCATTTATACCTCTACAAACATGTTTAAAATGACATGGGTATTCATCTTTTAAAAGAGAGGAGAAAAAATTAAACATTTAAAATTTACATATTTGTCAAATTATTTAACCAAGATGAAACAAAAGGCAGTTTTTTTTAAAGATGCAATAATACAAAAAAAATTTGATCAAATAATGGTGAAAGATGTACATTTGTGAATAATATCATCTTTCAAATCCATAAAATCAATCTTCAACAAAATTGAATAAAGATTTATGAGTGTTTACAAGAAATATAACTGGGTGTGTTCACAATAACATGAGCCACATGACATGGCAATATATTAATGTTGCAAGGTTTAATTTGTTTACATGACAATATTTCTAATCTATTATGGAAACATGTGTTATAATTTGAAATGAAATTAATGGAGATAGAATTTTCAAAAACACTTAATCATTGTAACCAATACTTAATAAACATTGTAAGCATTTTTTTTTTATTGAAATTTTTTAAACATGACATATTTTGGGGGAGGTTCTTTAAACAAACATTTACACAACTTAATATGTTTCAACATCTTATTAGATTAGATTATATTATTTTCAACTTTCAAATAAAAGGTTCTTAAGATATTTTATGAATTTTTTGGAAAGCAATCACTTGAGTGGGTACGTGTAGCTTGACCTATTAGCATGGAGGTACCCAAATGCAAAATGCTTTTTTATCATTGTTACAAAATTGTGAATATAATATGAATAAATAAACTAAAATAACTTTTGACATGTCCTGTGATAAAATCAACTGTTACTAAAAATCTATTGGGATAATGACATGTTTAGGAATATTGAAAATGCTACCATAAAACAAGCACAACCTATTCATATCAAATGGTTTTTATGTTTTTAAAAACTCATTTGGTGATCTTTGTCCCATATGCAAATATGACCTACTAAAAAAGTAAAATCCATCTTGTTATTGCATAATTTATTGTACATGGAGACTATTTTTATATTTACATTATATTTATTATTTTATTACCTTGACATTGTTTACACTAATTGAATTATTTGTAAAAAATGTGATTTGCAAATTTTTTTCAAAGAACAAAAAATTCTGAAGGAAAATAAATAGTCTTTGGGGTGAGGTTTTCCTATGGAAGGAAGGAGCCTTCGCATTATGAAGGCACTATATTGTGACTCATACTAATTAGTTGTGGGGACCCTCATAGTTCAATTGTTTTCTTTTGTGATAGACATCTTTGATTGGCCCATCACAGCTAAAAAATATAAAATAAAATCAAGCTTTGGCTAATTCTGAAATAGATGTGTTGTGATCTCCTTCTCTGGGCTCATATATAAGTTACAAGAGTAAAACTTAGGAAAAAGTGAGGAGCTATTGAGAACATGCTGGAAATCCAATGGGAACTTGATGTGAAGAAAGTGAGAACGTTATGAGAACAACTAAAATCCAGCAACCCCATCTTCCCCAAAAAGACAAAAAACCTGGCCCTTTGGGTGCATGCTGCCTCACCTCATTGGTTACAAGAATGTTTGTGGCTTGCCCATGCTCTTCGCCATTTTTGACCTAGGCTAATGGCAGGGGCACAAACAGACCATCATCAGTTCTTACTTAAAAACCTCAATTTCTTCAACATACTGGGATTCATGTGTGCGCTCTGGTGCTTGAACTGGATTTGGAGGTCATCACTGGTGGACGACTTCTGTCACCAATAGTCATTTGCAGGGTCAAAACATAGAAAAGAGGGTGCAGATCATGGGATTGAAACAGCTCTGTTGGAACAGGGATCCCTACACCCTAAACCCTTGAGATCACATCAATGAAATTTTTTGTCTAGGAAGACTCTTCTATCAGAATCAAGTAGTCAAAGGTATAAACTTCTTGTCAGCCAACAAAATCTCTTAAGAGTTTTCCCAATCCTTAGTATCTTCATCCATGAGTATATTCTCTTTTTATCGTCTTTAGAAGCCTCTGGTTATGACTAATTTGAGCTTCTCGTTCAAGATGGGTGAAGTTAGAGAATACAATACATCATTTGTACAAATTTGCATAACCAATGAGTAAATTTGGCTGCCTCACATATGTGCAGGGCTCTTATGAAAAAGCTGAATTCATTAACTTATTTGCTTCCAGAGAATGACAATTCCATGATGAACAACAACATTTGAGTACTAAGCAACGCAAAAAGCTGTGGCCACAGAGACAAATGTAAATCAGACATCAAGATGAAAAACAACTGAATGGTTTTGGGATGCTCACTGGTGGCCTAACTCACAGGAACAGTTTACAGGAGCTCTCAGAACATTAGTTGAAAGGGGTGTAAGATGGTCTCAATTGCCTCGCTCCATTTCATAGCAATCTCCTTGTGGCCCTGGACTTTGTGCTAGAACTGCTTCAATCTTCTCCATCTCAGCTGGTGTGAGGGAGAACGTGAGTGCTGTAAGATTCTCATGAAGATGGTTTGAATTCCGCAGCCCAACAATTGGGTGAACAGGCCCCTGTTGCATAGCCCACCGTAAGGCAACAGCTGGGATGCTGACTCCGTGAGTGCCAGAAATTTCTGCCAGAATTGATAAGACTCGATGCCAGTGTTCTTCACCACCTGCCTCTTTTACTATCCTCCAATACATTTGCAGGCTTGATGTATTTAGATCAGGACGTGTGTACTTTCCAAAAAGACCCTTCTTCTGTGAGTACCGATCTGATAGTAAGCCTCCTGCAAGTGTTCCATATGTGAGGAGCTTAATGTTTCGTGCCTTGCAATACTTGAGCATCAATTCTCGAGGCCGTTGGTCAAGCAAGGAGAATTGAACCTGGAAATAGAAAATGTGGAACAAGTTATGTTGTAGATCAAAACTGAGGAAATTGAAATGTAAAGACAAGCAAAAGCTGTAGATGGCAGACAAAGAAAATTGAGAGAAAGAATTGTACTCATCTACCTGATTGCAGACCACAGGGACCCCAGCATCTACAATCAGAGCAAGAGCTTCTGTGCTCATGTTGGTGGTGCCAATACTTGTGATGAGGCCCTTTCCCCTCAAATCCATAAGCACCTTTGCTGTGTCAACCATGCCCGGTATGCTGTAGTCCCACCAATGGAGCTGCACAAGATCAAGTTTCTGTACCTGCAATGCTGCCATTGATTTCCGTACACCATCCTCTATCAGTTTTGGAGTAAATTTCTGACGAAAAATGTTGGGGACAAATTTTGTGAAGACCTGCAACCAAAAAATAAAAAACCGCACATTGGCCTCTTTGTGAAGGACCTGCAAATCTTCTGTTGCAATTGATTCTGTGAGCTCACTGTGATAATGCCCTTACTTTTGAAACAGGGCAATTCAGTGATAGGGTCATAAGGATTGTGGAATTCCATATTCTTTGTGAGTTCAGGTTCATATCTCCCTTACATGCCTGCTCAGGGCATTTCTTCAGGTCATCTGAGCATTGCTGAGTCCACACTCATGTCAAACATGGGAACCTGCCCTAGCCTGCTAGTTTACTGGAAGAGGGGTTTACTGGCACAAAAAACATTCAAGAAACAAGGCATATGAGGATTAGGGTTTAAGGATTAAGGTTTTAAGGAGGTTATCCCCTAGACTGCTTGTTTGCTGAAGATGGGGTTACTAGCACGAAACATATTCAAGATATAAGGTAGATGAGAATTAGGGTTTAAGGGAAGGGAATAAGGATTTAGGTCTGAGGAATTAGGGTCTCCCACGAAACCTCATAATCGGAGACCTATCTTCCAAGGTTTGTGAGTAGAAGGACACAAACCTGCAAATCTTGCATTTGATGATGTCCATCCCCTCCAGATTGGTTCCTCTTCCTATTCTCCCATTGCTGGCGAAACTTGCCGAGAATGGCTTCACTGGGTCCATAGATATCAGCAGTGTCAAAAGTGGTGAGTCCATGGGCGGCGTACAACTCCATGGTTTCCAGAATCCGAGGCTCAGAGATGACGCCATGGCCACCAGCAAGAGTCCAACAGCCATTGAGTATTGGAGCGAAGGAAATGGGACTCCCATCGTTGAACTTCACCCTCGCCACTTCTTCTTCTTCTTGGCCTGAAACTTGCACTGCGAGTTCTTCTGCACTCGCTTCCACTACTACTCCTCCTCGATAGCCATGGAGTAATAGTGCAGTATTCCGCTTCTGCTGACCTCGGATACTCTTCTGCTTTAAGTCTCTTGAGTGGCATGGGTTTCGCAAAAGAAAAATTGCTGAGAGTTTTGGAATTCTTGGGTTTGCGGCTGCATATGAGGGCAAGAGAGGACGGTAAGGTGGAGTGGATGCAGGTCTTGGGATTGAAGAGAGAAGCAGCTCGGTAGCCATAAGGGAGGAGGACCGCCTCAGAAGCTCCAAAGCTTTGCTGACTGACGGACAGGAAGGGGTGTGTGTGTGTGAAGGGGAAGGAAGTGCAACGACGACGACAACAGTCATCCATCTTTGAATGAATGAATTCTGTGAAGAAATTTGCAAGTTCCTCATGAAAATGAGGACGAAGAATAGAATGGATGAAGAAAATCAAGAATCGATGAAGCTCGGTATCTATAAGGGAGGACCTCAGAAACTCAAAAGCTCTGGTGACAGACGGTATGTGTGTGAGGCGGAGAAGGAAAGTGCAACAACCACGACAACAGTCATTCATCTTTGAATGAAGTCTGTGAAGAAATTTGCAAGTTCATAATAGAAATAAGAACCAGGGAAAAGGATGAAAATGGATGAAGATACTCAAGAATGGATGAAGATCGGTAGCCGTAACCGAGGACCTCAGAAACTCGAAAGCGCTGGCGTGAGACGGTGTACGTGTTGCGGAGAAGGAAAGTGCAACAACAACGACAACAGTTAACCATCTTTAAATGAAAAAATATTTTTTGAATGAAGAAATTTATGAAAACAAAGGACAAATGAAGTATGGAAATGAATGAAGAAACTCAAGAATGGATGAAGCTCATGTAGTCGTGAGGGAGGAGGACCTCATAAGCTCGAAACTTCTGTAAGGGCTGTTTTTACTACCTACCTACTAACAACCTGCTTGTGGGTTGTTAGTAGGTAGGTAGAAAAAACAAAAGCAACTGACCTAACCACCATGGTTAGCAATGGAACTGAAACCCAACAGAAAACTGTTTCCTTAGGCCTCGTCGTCCTCATTTTCATGAGAAACTTGCAAATTTCTTCACCGGGGCCTGAGTTTCTTTAATTCTGGAGATAGGTCAATTGAATCAACTGGTTTGTGTTAACCAGATCTATACCTATTCCAGCAACATATACCGGAAATGATTGGGCTAACTGATTATTGAGTATAATTTTGTTGTGAATAAGAGGAAAATATTGTCTTTAGTAGAATCACTTTTTTGTTGCAATTGAAGTGTAATCCTGGCTTTGATGTCATTGCCTTAGCAGCGACAAGCAATTTTTGACTAAGTCAAGAACTGGCAGAAAATTTCTAATGTGTCTGGAGGACACCTTAACCAGGGGACTTTCTCCTTGGTAAAGGCTGGGTCATTTTAAGCACAGTCTGTTCTTTTAAGGTTATACTGGTGGGTATCCACTGGGTATCATGGGAAAAAGTTTAAAATAATTTTCTGCCAGTGCTTTACATCAGCTAATGCCCTTGGAGTGGGGGCATTCCTGAAATAAACACCCCTTGACTTCACCTTGGGCAAGCACTTATTTTGAGAACACCTTGCTTTGTAGGCGTTGCCCTACACTTTGTATGATATCATTCTTGTGATTTGGCATATTTTCAATTTGACATGCAAGCCATGGCATTGTTGGGACTAGTGTAGCCTGTGCCCTTGACACAAGTGTGAACACATTGAGAGCTCAACTGATTTTTCCTTCCATACGCAATTTTGTCAATTTGTTTGAATTTCCAACAACAAAACTCACTTAAAAAGCAATATCTTTCACACCTTAGCTCTGAAAATTGTGAAATAAACTTGATTAAATTTGACTCGCCCTGAGTTTTCCACTCACACCAAGAACACCCCCAAATTCCAATAAAGTTTTCAGTTTCGATTTTATTTAGTTTTCATTCAGAAAATGGTTCAATAATTAATAGCTTCCACACTGTAAGTCAAAACAGTCTCAAACTAACTCGATGCACCTGTACTCATCAGGAGCTTTCCTAAGATACCAAGAGTGCAGCATGAAGTGCCATGGTTTGGGAGAGCTCAGTGTGACAAAACACAACAAAACAAACTACCCTGCTTCATATGTAGATGCCACTTGATGTGATGAATTGGTATTTAGTGGTCATCCAAATTATAAATCAAAATTGGATCAAAGTTGGAGGTTTCAATTTTATGCTATCATTATCTATTGTTGTGTAAATACAATTGTATGCATCCAAATCATAAATCAAAGTTGGTTTCTGGTCTGGTTTTTCAAAACTACAAAATTCTGATTCCGATTTTAGTTTTGAAAATCAGACCTGGTTTCAGTCGAGTTTCAGGGAACAAATCTCAGTTTTGGTTCGATAGTGGAATAGAACTGGGAATCTAGTTCTGGGTCTAGTTCTTTAAAAAAAAATCAAGTTCCAATTCTGGATCTGATTCCAAAATTCAGATCAGGTTCTGGTTAGAGTTTTAGTAACCAGAACTGGATCCTGCAGTTCTAATCCTCCAAACCAGATAACATCACAACACTAGTTGTCACCTGCTGGATGATAATATTGAAGTCAGCCTCCTTCACCAAAATGGGGATCAATGAGATGATGGATGTAATGCAAGCCCAAAACAATAGGAAGTTTGATTCTGAAAATCAGTAATGGCAATGTAAATGCTAGACAAACAGTGGCAGGAGTTTGGCATGTTTTTGATTCAGTCTTGGAGCCTCCTTCAAAAACCCAAAAATGTGAGAGCTTGTGAGGTATCTGGGTATCCCTCTTCTGGCATGAGTATATCTGTTTCCTTTCCCCTCACAACCAACTTCAGCGTAGAGCAACCTACACCAGGAAAGCACAACCATATCTAGTCACTTTCTTTAGATTTGAAACTGTCGGTAGTGGTAAGGACGTTTTACATCCACTGCAAAAACACCTACTTCGGACACAAGAAAGCTCAAAACTAAGAACTTTACACTCAATCAATCAAACAAGCAGTATCCATGCTTACATCAGAGGTGCGTTTCGTTGGCTTTGGATCAATGGAGGGAACTTTTCCATTCAAAATTTGGGGGCATCTCGTGCAGTATTTTCCAGTGTTAATCTGGTAGACCTAGGTACAATCAACACTGGTAGCAAGGATCCTACCAAGTTTTGGTATGAACAGAGACAATATAAGCATTGTACAAGTATCAGCCCAATGGGGACTTGAGGTAATACGATTGGGTAATAGTATGTTGCTACCTGTTTCATACTAGCCAAAAATTAATCTTGGATCCAATACCATGACCAGATTGGTATGAAAGCTTTTAAAATGTACCCAATACGAGTACTGGCCTCCTATGAAAAAAAAAATTTCTATACAACGACTAGGCTGATATGTTTAAAAGTTGATACCAGACCAACGCTAGAATTTCCATATTGTTGACATGTTCTCAATCTTGTGGAATCCTTTGGGTCCCACTGCTGAATTGAGATCGATACTTGGACATATTATGGGATGCAATAAGCCCGATTGGAGGGCGAGTCATCATTCTGTGAAGTGGTAAGGGGTTCTTTGAGTCCCCTTTCTAAAATGTAATTTAAAGTCTTTTCAAATTTCACCTGCCTTCTCCAAAATCCATTCACTTAAAAATTTTGCACAAGAAGTGGAAGTGTAATTTAATGTGTAACTTGATATAGTTACACAATTATTTAGGTAATTATCTAAAGGGATAAATTGAGTGGTAGGGTTCCATAATTTGATCATGGGGCATTGACTTTCACATATTAATTTATGTGGAAGTCATGTGCACCATATGATTATGTTTCCTTGTGATTAATTGTGGAATCACATGGGGGACCATGTGATTTTGTTTCCTTGTGATTAATTGTGAATCACATGGGGGACCATGTGATTTTGTTTCCTTGTGATTAATTGTGAATCACATGGGGGACCATGTGATTTTGTTTCCTTGTGATTAATTGTGGAAATTTCTTGACTAGTTTCCTTTTGGTTGGTATATAAGTGGGTGTTTATGACCTCAAAAAACACCTTCACTTGTATAAAGTTATTCTATGAATGCAAAGTTTGTTAGAATTGAAGTTTTGATTTTTGAAAGGCTTTTGGTTTGGATTGGTATTGGTGTTGTTTGTGTTTAGTTCATGGTAAGAAAATGGTGAAACTTGCATAGATAATTGAAGGGTGAAAGAATAATTTTACAACCAAGAACATAGATTTCATAGCTATGTAGTAATCATACATAGTTTCAGTTCCAAACTCGTTCGTGTTGTATAGAAGCACAGGGGGTTGCCTGTCCCACCTTAAGAAGAAGGCTGAAAAAGTGGGTAAGCATGATGCTCCAATTGGCTACCTTAATAAAAATGTAAATAATTCCCAACAATCATAAGATGACTATGATGAGTTCATGAGCTTGAGTTGAGATTTCTGGTCTTGACTTGGCATGCACTCCAAATGTTTATTTTTGGATATTATTCCCAAGTGGTGATCCAACAACCTTGATGGTAGATGTGTAATGTTCGAAAACCCTAGATCTGTTATTACGAGTAAGAGGTTGCAAGGTTCAAAATTGTACATAGAAGATATGTTCCGATTTGTGCATGCCTCAGTAAAATCAAAGAAGCATATGTGAAAAGTTCCTTGCAATTTGTATGTCTATTGTGTTCTTTTGCATGGGCCACATCCAAAAAACATAAACATTTCTGTACTAAGGGAAACTTGCCAAACAAAAACAGGACCCAACCAAAACAATTGTGCAAAATTTTGCATCTATGTTACACATAACAATTCATGGAGCATTCACATATATCAACTTCATCTTTTGAAGGTTTGCCAAAACATAAAAGGATTCTAGAAAATGTTTTTGTCTCCTTTCTTACCTATACCCAAATTTGGCTCTTTCCTCTTGTGGATGTTTGCCACTAGGGCTACATAACAAAATTGAAAAACAAACATCCTGATCTGTCCCTTCAAGTTTGGACATTACATGATATGGCACCATGTCAATTGCTTTTATATTAGAAAGGCTTTGGTTTATTGGCTTTGTCTATAAGGAAAAAATGTGAAGTCTCTTTGATATGGGAAGGATGAAATATGGGGACAATTTTTTGGCTCAATCATGAACCAATGTGCCAATGATGGATATGCATAATAGGTGGAGAACATAGTCCCACATAATGGAAGAAACTATGCATCAGTGTAAAATTTTGGCCATTGGGGTAAACTTTTAGCAAAAACTTCAACCACTATGTAAATGATAGTCGGAGAAGTTCTAGGTCCAATAAGGGAAGTGGTAACTTGAACTTATGGAAAAGGTGGAGCCATTACGCGATGAACCACTTGGTTCTTATACTAGTTAATGGATGGGCACTCCTTGTTCTTGATTAATTTTACCAAGTTTTTGAGTTGACTTGTGTCACAAAATAAAATAAAATGTTGTGAACATAGTTCACCCTCCTTTGTATCCAATTCACATTTCAACAATTTGAATGTGCTACATTATATAATGTGCAAATTGCTTAGTGTGCAAATCCAGCGTGTATGGTAGTGAGGTGAAAAAGGTTGTTAATTTTGTGGAGAAAGAGAACCCAAATCCCAAGTGTTGTTTTTAGGGTGGAAATTGGAATGGATTACATTACAATATCTAATGATCTGATGTAAGTCTCTTCAAGATGTTATAATACTTATAAGTTGTTATCTATTATTAATGAAAAATAATGATAACCTTCAAAATCTTTTCAAAGCTTAATTACCCTCAAAACAACCTAGAGATGGGATACAAAAATCTAAATCTCAAATTCTCAACACAATACACATTGGCAAGTGTCGAACCCCACCCCCGTTAGATCTTTAAAGAAAAAAATGCACTGAAAAACTCATGGAGTTCTTAATTTTTCTCTTTCGCAACCTACAATGTTTGGTGAGGAAACCACGCCCCCATGATGAAGATAATTGGACATTTTGTGAAATGCAACAAACAACTTCTAAGAGGTTCAGTGATGACAATGACAATGATGGTGCCCCAACACATCACCTAGTTGTGTGAAAGCAACCTCTTGGTGCAAAGGTCCTTGGTGATGGTGAGGAAATATTGTCCAGTTCAATGTTCCTAGTGAGTGCACTTGGCTCTTGGCAATGGCACAATGACTTTTGCTCAAATGAAAAATGAGCTCCAACTTAAACGTGAACACATTATTGATGCATTCAATAAATGCTCAAATTGAAAGCAAGTGTGAACTTGCCACCATGTTGCTCAACAACATGTGGTGGCAATACCTCAGTGTCTCCCCAACTTTGTGGTATTGTAAATTTGTCAAAACATTTCCCAAAAATAACAAATTTAGTTGATTTTGTGAGGACTTACCACCATATGGTTATTTTATAGCATGCCCATGTGCTTTCGAAGTTTTGTTTCAATTTTGTGATGTAAAAAAATTGGCTAATTTTCTCCCAATAACTTACCAAAATTAGTTGAATTGAATTACACTAGAAAAAGCTTCTAATTGTTTTGTAAGAAAAAAAAAAATCTGTCCAAAAAATGAAATAAAACTCTCCATGGGTTTCAAATTGGTTGAATCTAGTGTATATTGAGTTATGTTAACTTTTTACCTTCTCATCATGCACTATATTGCACCGACAACTAAATGGTTGCAAAATCAACTTTTTCCCCTCACATATTTTAGATGACAATTGTTTTAAAAAATGGTTTTTTGGCTTTTTAGTATGCAAATTTCAGAATTGGTATAATGTTGTAATATCACTAAATTTGCATTATGTTTTGGTAGTTAGTTGGCCACATAATTGTAAATTCCAAAAACAAAATAATGTTTAAATTTTAAAAATAATTTGTAGGTTTACAAACATACCAAATGAAATAATTAAAAATACTAAACCAATGCACCTCTATAAAAGTAAAAACATTGTAACATACATTGTCAAAACAAGAAAACTCCTTAGATAGAGTGAGTAGTTCAACTATGTAATCATGCATGTTTGAAAAATGTTGTAAGATTTTTTTATATGGTGGATTGATGGGAGGAAAATATAGTAGATTAATGATTTTTAGATAAATAATAATTAGATAGTGAATCTTGTTCATTAGGTCAAATCATGTGATTTTTCAGGAGGCCTCATCATCACACTTCTTGTTTTTTTTTTAGGTGCATTCATTATTTAAGACAAAATTTAAAACAAAAGTAAATTAGACAAGATTACGTTTGTTAATTTTGGGGTTTCTTTTTTGTCAATTCATTTACTAAAACAATAGAGATGAGTAATTTTTGGGATGTGTGTGGCTACTTTGACCTTTGGATGCAACATTCATCTTTTCAAGCTAAGTATTTTAAACTAATAGTAGATAGTGTTTGAATTTGCAACTTCAAATTTTGTACCTAGTGATGACATTCTTCATTTTGCACATTAAATGTTTTTTAAATTCTTCATTTAGCACCTTGTCAAAACATTCTTAACCCGCGAATGTTTACCAAATTAAACTGGTTGATATATAAAATTCATTAAAATTCTTGCTTCTTTGGGCTTCCATAACATTCTCGCACCAAGAATGTCATAACTATGATTTTGTAAGGAAAATTCATGTTGGGGAATTTCAAACTTTTGATTCGGCTAAATTCCAAGGGTTCATCCAATTTGGCTACGAGAACTTAGGGTCAACATTCCAAGCTTTGTTAATGACCTTTTAGTTTTCAAATTTGCATGAAATTGTTTCAAATTATTTGTAATTTTTTTTGTTAATTTTTTTAATTTTGCATTTGAAATAGTGGAATGCACAAGTTTGCTATTCAAATTTCTTAGTGATGTGGTATTATTAAGAAGCTCCTCTAGGCTTTACCATTAGGGATTCAATTCATCATGGTCCCTTTTCGATAAAGTGTTGGTAACAATCCATTTATAAATCATGTTGCAAATAATTGATAAATAAATTCGATTTGCATTGATGATTCCATTGTTCCATTAATCTAATTAGAAACTGTGTTAGCCACTTTGAACATGGGTGAAATTAAAAACCTAAACCTTGTTGAGCAAATTAGGTTTAGGATGTTTCTATGGTATGGTGTAGATAAAAAAAAGATATAGTGTTGTAATTTTCATTATTGCAATTTTCACTACAACACATTTTTGAGGTGATTTTGTAAGTAAAATGTGGAATTAAAGGTGAATCACATCATAAACTCTCATTATGTTATGACATTGGTGCATAGTTAAACAATTCAATGGTTGATTAGAATACATTTTTAACATTTAAGAACTTGTCATAAATATTGTAATTTAATAAAAAAATTGAAAAAAATTAATTAAAAATAATAATTTGTTCATGAAATTTTGCACATAAAAAAAAAATCATATTGAAAATTTTTTTTAATGAAAAAATAAAATAAAATAATGATGTTCATATTAGATGATAAATAAATGTTTAATAATACATTATGTCATAATAATGTTGATGAATACGATTTCACATTTGTAACCCTTGTTGCATGACGAGTAATGTACATATGGTGGTGTTGCATCTCAACATGAATTGTAGTTGCAATAAACTTTTCTTTTGTTGTGCCTTGAATTTTATAAACATAAAAAAACCACCAAATTAAACATTAACACACCTTGGATGAAACAAAATTATGACAAAAAAAAAAAAACATTGATTATTATTATTTCTTACCTTCCATGAATTTAAAAAATCCAATATAGTTGTCAATTCTTATGTTTAATTTGCTTTAGTGGATTTTCGATCTCAATTTTTGACATCCCATGCCATTTTCAATTGTTGTGCATATGCAAAATGAATGGATCATCTTTTGTAAATCTTCATTTTTCCCCATCCAAATGTTGCATTTCGAAGCATGTTTCCCAGACCTTAGGCATTAAGACCCAATAGTTGCAAAAATTGTGCTAAAACTAATTTTTACCAAAGTTGGTTTTGGTAATGGTGAACATTGTTATGCAATAATTACCAACTTATCCCTTTCACATTGGGCTTTGGCACAAACACAACTAACAACCTCTTGATCATTCCACCTTTGCACAACCATGGCATCTCTCAAGATACGAATGTTCATTTTAACATGGTCTTGATGTTGAAGACCTCTTTTAAAAGTTGAAAGTTTCCTAGGTTTGGCCCTTTTTGTCGTTAAACCATGCACCTCCTTCAAATGCTTGGTCAACAACCATTTGGCAGAACATGCAACAATGCAAGTGCCAATTTTACACTTCCATTTTGACCCAACTTTCATCCATTTTTGGTGTTTTTAAACCATATTAGGTGGACAAGGGGGTGTCAATGGCAGAGAGGTTTGGTTGATTTCAAGTTTCGGACCTAAATCAAAAACTATAAAAACAAATAAGTCGTTACTTTGTAATAAAAAACCTTAACCCTAAAACCTTAGACATAAAAAGATCCCACAACAAAATTCTTTGTAGTAAAAAGACCAAAAAAAAAAAAAAAAAAAGAAAAAAAAAAGAAAAGCATGCTAAAAAAGAAGAAGAGGAAGGCTTGTTGTTATCGCCTTCTTTGCAATAAAACACTTGAAGAAGGTGACAACAACTACCATCGCCTTCTTTGTAGCAACATGAAAAAAAAGAAAAAAGGCGATGACAACAAGTTTATTGTTGTTGCCTTCTTCACTTTAAGAAAAAGGAAAAAAAATGGGCGTAACGACAACAAGCTTGTTGTTGTCGCCTTGTTTGTATCAAAAACAATAAAAGAAAAATAATGCGATGGTAGCAAGCTTGTTGTCAACACCCATTTTTGCTTCAAGCATAAATAAAAAAAAAATGGGCGATGGCAGCAAGTTTATTATTGTCGCCTTGTTCGTAGTAATAACAATAGAAGAAAAATAATGCGATGGTAGCAAGTTTGTTGTCGTCATCTTCCTTGTTTCAAGCAGAAAGAAAAAAAAACTAAGTGATGTTAACAAGCTTGTTGTTGTCGCCTTGTTCGTAGCAAAAAACCAAAAAAAAAAAGTTTGAAACATCAACAAAAAAAAAAAAGAAAAAAAAAACAAC
>Ga0209208_10007795_pt1 | contig 14409 bp, 10 predicted proteins | sample S1TSphfallax_3_FD_187694 | JGI IMG/M metagenome (GOLD analysis project Ga0209208, IMG submission 187694) | Host-associated microbial communities from peat moss isolated from Minnesota, USA - S1T2_Fd - Sphagnum fallax MG (SPAdes) (version 2) | ecosystem: Host-associated > Plants > Peat moss >...
AATTCGTACCACTGATGCTGATGTGACACCGGTCCCGGAAGAGCCGCTTATTGACCCTGAGGTGATCAAAGACCTCAAAGAGCAGGTTCAAGAGCTTCGGTACCGAAACCCAATGGATATTCGCAATTTCATCGACTATCCTGCTGAGCACGAAGTTGCTTATGTTCCGACTCAGGAGGAAATTGTGCAAGACCTCTCCACCAATCCTATGCCGGAAGATGAAGTGGAGGCCGACGACAGTCAAGAATCCATTCCTGTGAAGGCAACTGAAGCACTACAGTGTGCAAGTTTGTTGCAGCAGTTCTGGATGCAGCAAGACATCGTCGACCATGAGATGCTTGCTGCCATCCAGACAATCAAAGAGAAGATCAACATTATGAGGTTTAGCAAGCTCGTTCAGAAGCCAATCTCGAAGTATTTCTCCAAGGTTTAGTTGCCCAGAAATTTGTGTCAAATCTATGTCTGCCATAGTGGTTATCAATATAAAAAAATTCGGGACCGCCTTTGGAGTATTAATTATTAACTTTTGGAGGTTTATTAATAAATGTACGGGGCCCGACTTGGGACCGGACCGCACATATTAACTATCACAGTTTATTAATTTAGGCAGTATTAATTTAGACAAGTTCTACTGTAATATTACCATGTTTACCACATGATGGTGCAATAATAGGTGTGTTTATTAAGTGTTATCTTAAATACAAATCACCTTATATGTCAAGAAATGTTCATCCAAATATGGCGATGGTCACTTTATGAAATTTAATTGAAACACCATTATACAAAGATATGAATGTTACCATTCATCATTAATTTGTTTTGCATATGAATTTAAAATCTAGTTTTTTTACTTATAATAATGCATCATTCGATAATTTTGATTTTGACAATGAATAAATACATTGTACACCATCATATTTAATGATACATAATTTTTTAGATGCTCAAAAAATAATGGATTAGAAAAATAATATATATTCTATCGTAACAAATAAAAAATTTCACCTTTTAGGTTTATTTTAAAATAAACATTATAAGGAACTAAATTTTCCAACATTGTTTATGGGCAACCTTGATAATTTTCTAAAGGTTTTTCATATCAACAAATAGCTCAATGGGAATTACTTCATAAATATGGAGATTTTTCAACAAATATTTTAAACCTTTTTTTGAAAGTTGCTAAAGTTTCCATCCAAAAAGTCATAGGTTCTAGTTGGGTGTGAATATGAAAAGGAAAACTATGTGGTAAAACTTTAAAAGCTTACCAATTAGGAGGTAAACCAAATTTAGATAATATCTTCAAATCATATTTAGGTTATCATGATTTGGAAGGTTTGTGTAATTCATTTGATTATTTTTAAAGGTTGTGGAAAATTTTATTTGGAATGATTTGACAACTTGGGCTTCCAACATTCTTTGTCATTTTTATATCTATTGAAAAATGATGAAATTTTTTCATTAAAACTTTACACACATTACATGTTTTAAAACTAAATCTCCCAAATAAAATAGAAAACCTCTAATTTGTTCATATAATAGAATTGATATGAATTGACCATGTCACATGTGTAAGATATTATAATCACAAAACATCTTATTTTCACAAACTTATTGCAAAAGATCATTATAATTTTAGGTGTATTTCTATAAAAAAATTGTCATTGAATTCCAAAATCATGGGAACAAACATGACCATGAACTTTATGGATTAAAATTGCACCTATGTATGGAGTGCACACAAATGAAGAAATTGAACTGTTTGTAGACATGTGCATTTCTTGTGATGTATCATTATTACCAAACCCAACACAAAATGCACAACAACATCAACACACACATACATGTAAGAAAAAAAACCATGTTGTTTATAATATACACGATGTTCATTTGTGGTTTGCAAATATAAATATTTGATTTATCTTGGACCCATATGCAGTTACAACATATTGCACATCATATATGACAAAAATAGATAAATCAATAACATCATAACTACATCCTATCATGAAAAAATGCATCGTAAATAATATAAATGCAAATACAAGAATTCAAAAGTTAGGTAATGATTTTTTTAATGCCCAACAAATGGTTGTTCAACTTGATGTTTACATTGTGCTTCCTAATTATCAAAATATAGCATAACTCTTATTATCCTACCTACTTGCTTATAGGACCTATAGATTACCAATGTGAAACCTAATGTCAACTTAGTTGGGATCAATGTGTTTTTTGTGCAAAAATTTGCACTGTCATGAAATCTAATGGTTCCTTGCGAATTGCATAAAAGAAAAAATATTTTTTTTGGGGGAAAATTCACCAAAAAAATAGGGGTTTGTTGTCCCTTTCGTTAAGTTTGCATTAACTAACCTTTTTCCATCATCATTTCCTACGATTGCAAAAGCTACAAAGAAGCCATTTCCATCCCTTTTTCATTAGGAGATTATCAACCATTGTTTGTGTCAATTTGGATATTTGCAATGAATGCATTTCTTTTCATTTTGTTTCACACCATTCCTTCTACCATCAAGTTTTATTAGTTGTAGGAAGATTTTGATTCAAGTGTAAGGTCCGTAGCAATAGCAGTTGACTTCCTAAAGCACATTGTTTTGATTTTGATTTGGGTGGAAGGTTTGTTGCAACAACATTCAATTTCTTAACACCACGCTTGATAGTCATAAGTTGAATGGGGGTGGGCCAACAAGAAATTTTTGATCCATGTAGATTTGGAAGGATTTACAAGTTTATGGGTTAATGTTTCAAGGTCCTAGAATTCCCCCACTTTTTTTTCTGCATATGCAATGTGCATTTTCTCAATTGTTGGCCAAAGGAGTGGGTTAATGTTCTTGAACGTCATTGGTTTTCTTTTTTATACATATGTAGTGTGCACTTGTTCTACAACTTCACTGGTTTTTTTCCCTACAAATTTAGTGTGCACTTTTCTATCATTATTTGCCTTTAATCTTTTTCTTAAGTTGGCTTATGACATTTTAGGGTTTTAGAGGTAGAAGAACAAAGGAGCTCAATTCTTGTGTTGTTGATAGAGGGCACAATAGAGATGGATTTCCTATTTTTTTTTAGTTTTAGTGAACATCATCAACCTTTTTAGGCCGTTTCTTCTGTGACTAGAGGGAGTAGTGGCAATCATTTATACATTAGACCTATTGTGAACAAAATCAAACTATTGTAAAGATGGCCATGAGAACATTTTGATTTGCACTTGGTCCTATCTACTTGACTAACAAAAAAATCAAGAACAAAGGCGACCCATTTGATGAAAAATACTTAGCTTGAAGAAGAATGGTGGTAGTAATCAATCAAGGTCTTGACAAAGTAAGTGCATGTGTCATCACTTTGCATGTTGTGGTGAAATTTGATGTGAAGCAAATGCACAATTGAAAGACCGGTAGCAACATTTGACATATTCAACAAGTGGAGCTAAACGAGAAAGGCAACTATGACCCCCCGTCCACACTAACTACATAACTTATTCACAAGGAAAAAACTTAATTAATCTTTACTAAAAGGAATTGTTGCATAACTAATGTTTTGAATTTGTAGGTTTGAATTTTGATTTTACAAGAGATATCATTTCTGTTTTTGTCTAGTAGCAAGCTCATTCATGCGGGTGGCATTTATTACATAAAACAACTAATTATTGGAATTTTGTGCAAGAACTTTACCAAGGTTGGTTTCTTCTTCAAAACATTTGAAAGTTGATGTTTTATCTATCAATTTAATAGTGAACCTTTGTGTGAAAGAAAGAATGATGCTTTGACACTTGGAGCCATTTTTTTCTTTTATTAATAACTCATGTGATTAATAAATGTTACAAATTGTTGTTGTTGACGGTGGTGGTGTAAACCTACTCCTTCTTATTGCAAAACAAAAATAAATAAATAATCGAGTTATGACAAATTTCCCACCCTTTGACCATAAATCTCCATTAGTTTTTTGTGAGCTACCCACAAATATAACCTTTGTTTATAATTCTAATGAGAATTGAAGTTCTTTTCATGTGTAAGTTTTAAAACCCAATCCTAGTGCAACGTGTTATAATGCATTATAAATGTTTTAAACAACATCCATGTGCAAAATACAAATTCATGAAAAAATGATTTTCATTCAATTTTTATTATTAAATTGTGAGATGGAAAATTTGTGATTTAAGTCTTACAAGTTGTTTTGAAGAGGTTACACTATTGCATCAAGTGTAACAATAAAGACAAACAAAAATAGATCAAGGTGTTAAGGTGTTGTGACATGTATAACTTTAAGTCCAACAATGATGTTTAAAACAAGGTAAGGTTTTAGGGTTAAATGTTCAGGTTTAGGGTTTCATGAAATAAAACTTTCATTCTAGGATCCACAACACAATTGTCAAGTACCATCTCAATTTTTAAAAGGGATTGCACAAATAAAATATAACACGCCACAACCAAATTGACACGACATGCTCATAATACACATTTGTTGCAATAGTTTGAAAGAAATATGATGTTTATAAGGTGTGAAGTTTCAAATACAATATGCAACCTTAATTCATCATCATGTTTAAAAGTTGAAATTCCATTACTAGAAAGGAAAAGAGAGAGAGAGAGAGAGAGAGAGAAAACCAAAATGGTTGAGAGGTTTCATTTTTTATTTATCTTGTGAAGTGGAGAGACAAAAATTACATAAAAAGAGTATGGATTTTTTCTGAAGGTTTAGGAGAAGTTGAAGAACAAGAATCACAAAGAGAAGGGAAAGGACAAGATACAAGGTTTTTGAAGTAAAAGCTTGCTCTCTACTACTCTCTTAGTCCAATACGAAGAAGATTTCAATAAGGAAGGTTTCTTTGCTTAACTTCACAAGCTTGTTGTAGCATGAGTGAGGATACTGGTGATAATTGCAATTAGCTATGTCTCCTCTTGAGTCTAACATTAGGGAGGGTTTAGGGTTTAAAGTTCATTTCTCATGAAGAGTGTGAAGAGTAGACGCAGAGAGAGAGAGAGAGAGAGAGAGAGAGAGAGAGAGAGTGAGAATCGATCTTCGTCGCCATGCACAGCATCTTATACAACTGGTCGACGCAATGGAAATGGGAGAACGCAGCTGCGGGAGCTGTGGCAGGTCTCGCCACCGTTGTCGCTTTGCATCCACTGGACATTGTGCGCACTCGCTTCCAAGGTCTCCAAAGAGAGAGATTTTGTTGTTGTTGTTCCTCTTCTTCAACACAAATCCACCCAAAATGAAGAAACTGCCTATTCAACCCTAAACCCTACGACAAAGAATGAAGCTAGTCAGATATTTCTTCTCCTTCTTCTTCTTCATGTAGGTATTCTTGAAGGCTTGGAATGAATGATTGGATTTTTTCTCTCTTTCTTGTATGTATGTATGTATGTATGTATGTAGTGATATTGTCTTTTCTTTGGGTTTTCTTTGGTGGTGATCCCTCCTTCATGTCTTTTGTTGTTGTTGTGCAGTGCATGATGGGCGACAGACAACAACGATCCCCAAGTACAAACACACAGTTCACGCTTTGTACACAATTGCCAAAGTAGAGGTGTGCTTGCGCTTATATGTGTTCCAAGCTCCTCCTTTTTCTTTCTATTGTGGACTGATGAGATTGTATTATCTTTCTTTGTGATTTTCCTGAGGCAGAGTTTCTTATGATGATGAATAGAGGTAATATGTTTAGGGTTTAGGATTCTATGGTCTCTGAAGACAACAGAAGGAAATATGACAGAATCATAAATGAAGAGGAGTTTGAGTTCACAGGGATTAAGAGGGCTGTATGCGGGCCTGTTTCCTGCGGTTCTGGGATCAAGCTTGTCATGGGGACTCTACTTTTTCTTGTAAGTGATGCCTAGGTCTCTCACCCTGGAACCCAAAAGAAAGAGTGTTTTGCTGAGTCTCCAATGGTTAGCATTCATGTTCACCACCAGTAGATTTCTTCCCATGATTTACATGTGGGGTTTTGGATTGGTCATGAAACTGTGAATTGGATTCTATTCTGGTGATTGTCTGTTGCCAATATAATATAACCTCTGGTCATCATGCTCATTTCAGTTAGTTTTCAGTCTTCTTTTGTAAAAGCAAGGCTTTCAACTGTGTTTTTCTGACGTGTAGATAGATTGTTGCAGGGAGTAGATTGTTTTGCTTTGCTGATTGACTTTCCCATGGTGTACATACTATTCTTGTGTTTTAGGTATAGCAACATAAAAGAAAGAAATCAGCGGCTAGTGGGCAGGGATCTGGGTCCAGCCTTGCACCTTCTTTCAGGTGCAGAAGCAGGATCAATAGTAAGTCCCTCTCCTAATTTATGCAGAGTCTCTGAAACTGCTGCTTTCTATAGTTGAGCAGGAGTAAGGGTGAAGCAACAACATTTGCATGATTGCAATATCTTCGAATGCAGACTAATATGGTTGTGTGGTTGGAGGGTGTTAGGTTTGTGTGCTGACAAATCCAGTATGGTTAGTGAAAACAAGGTTACAGCTGCAGGGCCATGGCCATGGCACACGTCAACCATATACAGGATTCTATGGTTTGTAAATCCCCGTATGCCCTTGTTGTTGAATTGTGTACATCCAATCAAGTGATTTTCCTGTAGGTTATCCTTCATGTGTATGTAGTTCAAACTGAGGGATTGTGTTCAAATTCTAGATGCCCTGCGAAGCATTCTCAAAGAGGAGGGATGGTGTGGTCTTTACAAAGGTCTTGGCCCTGGACTTGTTCTTGTGAGTATTTTTGCTTTCTTCTTTTCCTTAGAAGGGTACATGTTGCATGATCTGGAGATTTTTCATCTCAGGCGAGACATTGCAAGTGTTCACTACATTTTGAGGTTGTCATGGGTAACCAACAGTCAGGCAGAATGGCTTATCTGAATTTGTATGTATTAAGAGTATGATGTGGGCCTGGTACTTTCACAACTCCTGAGACCAGGGTCAACCTTGTTCCCTTGCCAGGATGCTAGCAAGCCCACTCTTTGTAATAACCTGTAGTTTAGAAACTCTGTCAAATGTTTTGAGTTCAAGCTCATGGGAGCAAGGCAAGACACATTCTGAATCTTTTCCTCCTGATAGGTGCTGTCCCTTATGAACATATCAGCTGGCAGTGGTTACAAAGCATAATGATTTGATTCTGCTGCGGCATTTCAGGTATCACATGGAGCCCTACAATTCATGGCCTATGAAGAAGGCCGGAAGTTATTGATTGCCTATCGCTCTCAAAAGTCCACAGATCAGCTTATGAATACGAAGGGTGAAGAGCTTTTGGTAGTGACTCCCAGCTCTCTTTAGTATCTCAGTGGCCACTGTGTAGTACAGTTTCTTGTTATTGGTTTGTGGTCATTTTAACCCTATTGGCTCTTGAGCTCCCACTATGTCTTGATCCCATGATGCAGACATCCCAAGATTTTGCAGTTTTGGGGGCATCATCAAAGCTGTTTGCTGTCTTTCTCACATATCCATATCAGGTAAGTACAGGAACAGTTTTGCAGATTGAGTTTCACAACTTGCTTGAAACTTTCTCCAGGGTCTCTTGGGTCAGAGCATGATTCAATGACTCAATTGTGGGTTAAGCCCAGTGTACAATTTGACAATGCAGAATGCTTGAGTTGTTGGTTTGTCTTGTCATGATCAGTGATGTTTGCAAACATACTCATATAATACAATTTTCATGAAATGTCCTCAATCTGCAGTGCTCTGTGATTGTATTTACATACATATTGTTTGGTCCACATTGCAGGTCATCCGATCTCGTCTTCAGGTACTCTTTTTCTTGACTGATAGCTGTTATTATACTTGACTGGGAATACATAGACACTGACAACAATTCATGATTCGGTTGACAGAAATAGTGTAAGAAGGTTCTAGCCTCCTGATAAACCATAGTGAAGCACTTCCAAACACAAATTTCTGAGTGACTGTTTTTTTCTAACAGCAAAGACCAAATGCAGAAGGATTTTTCAAGTACCGCAACACGTGGCATGCCTTTGAAGATGCTGTAAGGTAAAATGTGCATCAACTTGATGAAATGGCCCCTTGGCAAGATTTTTATGTTATCTATCTCCTGTGCTGTGGAAATTACAGTTGAGGTGCACCTTTCAATAAGTTACTTCTGTGGAAATGATGAATGAATTGTGTGTTGTGTGCAGTGCAGCAAGAGAGGATTGCTGCTGACTAATTAGATGAAGCCCCTAATGGAATGGACAAAGAACATTACACAAGATAGAATTTTCTTTCAGACATGGATGATGATGGGCGATGATTGTGAGACTAATTGTTTGTTAAATACCTGGCAGGTATGAAGGTTTTCAGGGGCTGTACAAAGGAATTATCCCCAATTTACTGAGAGTCGTGCCATCATCTTCCCTTACTTTTCTCATCTACGAATCTCTATTGAAGTTTCTCAAGTAATTCCTATCCCAGGCATTGACCTACAACCCCTTAACTAAATCCCTCATCTGTAATTACTTTCATGCATGTTGATTACTATAAGAGTTTTTCAGCTTAATTAGGTATCTTGGAAATGTAGATTATTGATTCAATTTGGGTTTTTGGTAGTTACTGCTTCTTGTTCATACAGTCCAGATCTGTGAGGTTTTGACAAAAGAGGAATTGCATTGTGTTCTCACGATCCTTTGGGTGGGGTGGGGTGGGATTCTTAGGTCAAGAGACCTTTCAAGAAAGATCCAGCCAGCAAGGGGCCACTGTGATTGAACACTAGAGTGTGTTAGTCCAACCATGTACAGGGTGTAGGGATTCTCTCAACATTTGCAAGTAGAGTATGTAGACAATGAAGCAGGAGGCATTTCCTGAGATTTAACAGGTGTGAAGTCTGTTCTACATTCAATGAGAGGTGACTAGTAGAGCATGTTCTGGCGAGAGAAAACCTTCTGTATGTCCATGGAGATTGTCTTACTCAGGAGATTACTTTATGGCAATCCAAGAGATGTACCATGGGAAGCTTGACCTGAATTCTCCACTGTGCTGCGATAATCAGCTGCAAATTCTCATGGCTTAAAGTTTTTGGCATGCTCTATGTTGCCCAGGATTTGTGGAAGGGGATAGTATGTGGTAACAAACATATATCCTGTCATTCCAACCTTCAAGTACGTTTCTGATCCTGAATACACAAGTGTCTTTAACTTGATGGTAGGATTCTGTGTGAGTCAATGTATCCTCCTATTCCTTTTAGCTCAAGTCTGCTTTAGATATTAGCCATCTAATTTGTCAAAATTGGAAGCAACTTGGGCACAGCATAATGTTGACAATTCTATCAGTAGGACTTTCAACATTGCAACAGTGTACTTACGGTGCAACATGATTTGCCTTATCTTCCAGTGCTCTCAAGGTTGACCTTGAAATGGCTGGTATCAGCAATGCAGGTGAACTTGGAGGAATCCTGCACATTTAGGGGTGTTATATAAGGTTCCAAGATTCCCACGTTTCTTCACCAAAATCAGTTGCAGCACCAGGAATATCAGCTTTTGAACCAAACTGCAGCCTGTTGGTGGTGGGAATTATTGAGGTGGGCAACAATTCTGTGAACATATCAGGTTAGTGGTTGCAATGGCGTATACCCACCATAGGCCTACACCGACTGTAGGGAGCTGATGAAATCAGTGGGGAAGTCGTGATAGATAAGGCACTTATCATACATATCATACATGTTACTGTTTATAGTCCTTGGACTAGTGAGAGACTGTCACATTTTGTTCAATACTGCTTTTCAATTTTTTTGCTTTAGTTTTTCCCATTGTGTGTTGTTCCTTCTTCTTGGTTCTGAAAGTCCGTATCTGGAAGTCTTTCTTTCTATGACTTCCAAGGAAAAGGTTTAAAAACCTTGTTCTGGTTTTCTATGGGAGATTCCTGATGTGGGATTTGTTCTGCAAATCAAGCAGCATTTCACAGTAATAATAAACAATCAACAAGACTTTTATGGCCAATTGAAAACACATTACAACTATAAATTAAATATCATTATATGTCCAAGGGAACAACCAGGTACCTACATGGTTTTCCAATGGCATTTTGAGTATCAAAGATGGCACAACAATTCATGGCCTTCAATTCAGAGTATTTAAGGATGGTGAACAATTCAATGGAATAAATGATTTGCATCAATGGATGTGATGATTTCAAGTTCAATCTAAAACACTCCAATAGATTTCTTTTGTTGAAAATACGATTCACAAATATAGCTATATTTGCTAGGATTTTCAACACCTTTAACAAACCATTCAATTAATGTAGTATCTTTGTCTACACTGTTGTACTCAGTGTTGATTTAAGATTAAAGATGCCAGCAACATTTGAAAATAAAAATGTTAGGAAATTCAATTAGTCCAGATAAGTTGAGATTGCAGAAAAATCTCTACAACACCACACTTTGAAGGTAAACCAAGTCACAGGCTAGCACTGAAGAGACAATGCTAATGAAAAATGGAAGTCAATAGTATCCTTGTTCAATATCAAGCTTCTCAGGGTAAGCTTCATTTCAGCTTGTCCACATGCAAGCAAACATCTGAGCCTAAGGCATAAAAGAGGCCTACATAGAGGGTTTTACATACCAGATGCTTTGACAGTGGCAAATATAGCCTGAAATAGTCTTTGGGTTGGCTGCTAAAACTCCCCATATGCAGTGCTGGCCTGTTACACTACACTGTCATATGTGCACACATCTGATATATTACTACTACTTGCAACAATTCTACCTGACCCAATCTGGGAATTGGAAGTAAAAATTGCATCTCCACAATAGCAATGTTTTGGTTATTGAATGGGTGTCTGTGCATATCCTGGGGCTTCATCTGTCCCCAAAGAGGGAAGCTAACACCAAAAATTAAACTTGTATCAAAGGTGCCATGAATGAATCCCTCAACACTAATAATATTGTTCATGAGCTCCATCTAGAGCGACTACAATTGTCTGAATGAGGAAGTCTTGACATAGATTTTACTAATGCTTGAGAGGGCAACACCTACCTAATCCATTGCCTTCGAAGATTCATCATAAACCTGTTGCTGTTGGTAGATCCTTTCATTCCAAGGTCCAGCATCTGCATTTTCACATCCTCCTGGGCAGCAGCATGAGCCTCCCAGGAAGGCAGGGAGATTCTCACCTTCGACCAACTCAAGTAATTTTGGAGAGAAGTTACCACCATGAACTTCAATTTTCTTTTGAGTCCTCTTATCCAGCCATGGTCTGACTACAGCCCACATTGCCTTGAAAGCAGTCGGAGCATTGACAATGAACATCTTCCCAAGGTACTCGGGGTAGAAATCTTGGTCCACCTTTGTGATCTTCTGAATGAAATTCCTCACCTGTTTACTCATGTGCCTCATAGTCTGCATTGACAGAAAATTCAGAGCCCACCATGACAATCTGTAACAATGACTGCCTAACAAAATGAGAAAACCATTTGGTGATGAATAAAGCATGCGGCAATAAATGCCCAAATCTAGGAACCACAAAGAGTGGGTGTGTTTTAGAATATCATGGTGGCAGATTAAAACTTGCACCATTTTAGCAATTGGGACAAAAAAAAGAGGATAGGTTCAAGCAAGCAGTGCTGTGGACTAAAACCCTAATAAGCTTCTCAAAATACATAAATAGATTTCCAAAGGCCTAAGAAACATTACCACACCCTTCATATCAAGAATTGTGAGTGTTTGAGAAATGCAAGTGCCAGCCTTATTGGAGCACGCGGGAATCTTCCTGTCGATCAAAATCTCCCATTCTTTGACATGATACAGAAGCATCCGGTCCATGGTTGTGATTTTGAGAAGCTCATCCACCTGCAGCTGCCCTAATCTCTCAATATACACCGGACGGCCCATCTTATCTGTCTTGTGGTGGAAGTGCGGATACAACTCCTTTATTGCTTCTCTTTCCGGAAACTGGAAAGTCTGCCAAACAGAACAACATCAACTTCAATGCAAACACAGGATACGGAAATGTTCTTGACGTGCTCTAGACGTGTTCTACATGTGTTCAAGACGTTGTTGTTGCTCACAATATGTACGGTTCCACTCTAAGGATAGAAGTTAGAATGGAAAGACATGTGCCAGAAGAAACACGCACAGAGGATCACTTCACCTCTTTAATAGTATCTGCGCCAATCTCTTTTCGCCATTCGAGCATGGCTTCAAACATGGCCTTGGCTTTTGCAATGTTGAAAGCTCTGGCACGTAGAAAACGAAGTAAGGAATTGTCATCGTCTCGTTTGCGGATTAGCCCTTCCTGTGTGAGAAGAAGTCGGAATCTACTAAGTGCCTCTTGCTGAGACGACTCCAGCAGATCTTCGGGATAGATGCTCATTGTTATTGTCTCGTCCTCTCCACTGGACGAAGCTCTCGATCCTTGGTTGTTGTTAGAAGCGCAATGGCACAGATCATGAATCATCACGACAGACAGACTCCTAAGAGTCGAGCTGCTGCACGATAATGATAATAATGATGATGGCAGCCGATCACGAGTGGCTTTCCACCAGATTCCGTAAGTAAAAGTCACAGATCCTCTTCTATCAACCCGCAGATCTCAAAAGCATTCTGGAGATCACAAACTTCTCCTCAGGAAACGCTGCTGCATCATTACCCTCGGGAGCGCACACCAGTTCTTTATCGGATACTATATCCCTTCTCCTCTCAAGACTACGAGAAAGAAATGCATGCAGCAGCTTCCCCTTCTTCTTCTTCTTCTTCTTCTTCAAGAACTACGTCCAAAACACCGAAAAACAAAAACCAAATCCAAATCCAGGATCCTCTCTCACAACCAAATCTTATAGATCGCTTATGTGCACCTCAGAAACACCGCCTACAAACTCGACAGCAACGTCTGTCTCCGAAGACCAAAGCCGCATCAATATTGACTACCCGGCCCGGTTGTTCTAACAGACAAGCAAAAAATGCACACAAAAAATAAACCGATCGTCAAGGCGGCGACGAGTCCTCAAGAAAAAAAAACCTGGAGCTCATCAATGCTCACAAAAAGCTCGACAAATCCGGCCACAGAGTGGGAATAATGCTTTGACATGGGAATAATGCTTTGACACAAAATCTTTCTTGTTTTCCGGCAACAAAAGCGACAACTGCAGCTTAAAAGGACATACTCGGAAAGCTCTCGAAAAGCTGCATCACGTCGTCACACTCGTATCGATTGTTGGTGCGCGCAAGAACGCTCATTGTACTCGCGAAGATCGGATCCTCTCCGCCCAGCCTGAGGTTCTTGTCCATCGCCCGGGTCCGAGCGCCAGTTCCAGGAAGCCGACCAGGGACCGGCCTCAAGGGCCCCACACCCCCGCCCGTGCCCGTGCCCGTCCCTCTCTCTTGCTGTAAAATCATTGCAACCAATCGTCATCGAGCTACTAGCAGGGTTTTTTTTAATTAGGCGAAAGGTTTTTTTAAAGTGGCGAGAATTTAGTGTCTTTTGATTTTTTTAGTTGCCAATTTTTTACAAAAATCTTTATTTTTTTTCTAATTCGCCAAATTCTACACTAAGTTCCAGCAGGGGTAGCCAAAATATAAAAAGATGCTAGATTTTTTTAAAAAAGTACTTTGGTGAAAAATCATGGGCTCTGATTTAGAACTAAATTGATGAATCCTAATTAAGAATTTACCCTAGTACCTTGGCCATTTCAACACAGGTTTGTATGTTGAATAATTAATTAATTTTGAAAAATTCATTCAACAAATGAAATATCCTCAAAATATTCACTATTATCCTTCAAAATATTTTTGATTTGGAAGAAATAATTTTTGAATATTTTTCAACATTTCTAAAAATAATAATATAATTTGTATCAAATTGGCAAAAGGTACTAGGGTAATCATCAAGAAGGCTCTACTCATGTTTCTAATAATCACCCAACATTGGTTTGTACCAATGTCGGATGGTTTTCACTAGGACCTTTGATTCTAGTTTAAACCCTAAACCCTAAACCCAATTCGCACAATGAAATCTTATTGGTATCATATTTGATGATCATTGGTTTAACAATTAGGTTATTGAGAATCAATTTTCATGTCATCCTAGTGATTTAGGCTCATTATGCTCACCCTTTAAATTGATGTTTATCATCATCGGTGAGTTTTTTTTTTCCTTAGAACTAAAATGATTATCCTTATTTGATGAGTTTACAAATTTTATCCTTGAATATTGAGTATCATTTATTTTCTTGCCATCTTTGTAGCTTTTTCTACAAGGATGGTGTGGAAAGGCACCGTAACCGATACCCAAGGATGGATGTAAATTTGTTAGGTACCTATTATTAAGTTGATAGGGATAATTGTTCTAGTCTTGAGAAAAGGCCTTAGGTTGGTTCCTTTGAAAATAATTAGCACGACCATAAGTTGAGTTGTTGGAATTAAAAAGAGGAACATAATAGAACTATATATATATATATATATATAATATTTATTTCTATTTGGTT
>Ga0209208_10007796_pt1 | contig 14409 bp, 11 predicted proteins | sample S1TSphfallax_3_FD_187694 | JGI IMG/M metagenome (GOLD analysis project Ga0209208, IMG submission 187694) | Host-associated microbial communities from peat moss isolated from Minnesota, USA - S1T2_Fd - Sphagnum fallax MG (SPAdes) (version 2) | ecosystem: Host-associated > Plants > Peat moss >...
TTTTTTTGGCTGATAAGTTTGGGTCTCAGTCAAGCTCTCAAGCTTTTTGAGAGCTTCCTGGGTTTTTTTTTTTCACCCTTTGGTGGGTTGTTGTTATTGTTGTTGTTGTTGTTGTTGTTGTTGGTTGTTTTGGGTTGTGTGATGATGTTGTTTGAGGGAGGTTTTCTTTCTCTTCTTCTTCTCTTAATGCTGTAGGTGGGGGACATCAGCAGCTGGCTCCTTTTTTTGTTTTGGGGCTGTCCTTTTTGGCTTTTTCTTCCACTGGTGCAGCAGCAGTGGATCACCATTCCAGTTGAAGTGAAGATGATGGCTTCGCTTGACTAGCTTTCCAAACCGGCTTTCACAAAAAACCCAAGGTAAGTAAAGCACATGAATGCAGAAGAAGAAGAAGAAGAAGAAGAAGAAGAAAACCCACCCAATCTGGTGTTTTTTTCTTTTCTCTTGGGTTTGATTTCTTGTTCTGTTTTTGTCTCTTTCTACTTTGAAATAGAGAGATTTTGGGTGTGGGAAACAGCAGCTGTAGATGAAGCTTATGATGGAGGTTCTATCTGAGTGAGTTTGTTCTTCAATTTTGAGTAAGGAGAGTCGGGGAGGCAAGCTCCAGATTGAATGTAGTATAGTACCCCTAATTTGTGGTGTTGTCGAATCTTTGAGTAAGTGGGCATTGCAGAAGAGACATGGGTATAAATAATTCCTGTGCTGCTTTGTTTGGAGTTCACATAAATTTGATACCTGGATTTGTGAAATGGATGTTGAGAGTACCCATCCATCCATCCCCTCCCAGGTTTTGCAGCAAGCACATGATGTAGCAGCAGCAGCTACACAACTCATCCAATAAATGCAACTGATTTTGTTTTTCTGGGTACACTAATTTTTTTTTGCCATGTTGTGTTGTGGGTTGAAGGGATTTTGCAAGCTTGTTGTGAAGAAGATGGAGCAGCTGCTTTCAAAGTCATGGAGCAACAGCAGCTGGTATTGATGGCACATTGTTATTCTGCTGCTTGGTGGAGGAGGAGGAGCTTGTTGGTGTTTGACTACTTTCAACCAGATTCTTCGTTGAATAGCATAGTTAGTTTCTGCAAACTGGAAAGTGAAAGGGCAGTAGTGCAGGGAAGATGAGACCAGGATGTGTGGGAGGGGCCAGGGTTGTGGACCACTGGCTACTGTTTCCAGGAAGCTCATGTGTGTGGTCGATGAAGCTTGGATCACTCTGGACGTATCATGTAGTCCATCCAGACTAACTTAGCAAAAGACAGTTGCCGCAAAACTCTCTTGGTCCATCATCAATTGAGCAACATGATATAATAATTCCTTCAAAGAATGTATGCGATTGCTGTTGCTGCCACACTGTTGGTCATTGTTACCTGACAATTTGCAATGCCCACAATGCTGATGACTGGAAACCAGAAAGTGGGACTCAAAGGTGGTGGGTAGTGTTGGTGGTGACCAGTGGTGCTTCAGGAAGTGAAGAAGAGTGGTAGTAGAACAGGTTAATAAATAAATAAAACGTGCCTTGGCAGAGTGAGGCAAATACAGGAAAGTGCAAAAGTTGGAGAAAGGCACCCAGACGAAAAACAAAGCCTGCACAATGAAGTTCATGAAATTGGGTTCAAAGCAGAACATATTTCAAACTCAAGGAAATATCACGTAAGTTCAATCGATTTTCCAGGAATTCAATTTGTGATGTTTGCACGCACACAATATTAGTGTATGATGTCAAATGTAGCATTTTCCATTTTGAGGGTATGCTTTTTGCTTCAATTTGACATGAACTGTAGAGAAGAATCTGCAAATTCCACCCTCAAGGCAGAGATTGCAGATGGTGGAAATGATTGATTGATTGCAAGGGCACGATTCTTGCTTCTCACAATTTTGTCTTTGTTCTGTCAATGTAATGTAAATTATCATGGTTTTTCTTTAAAACCCAAGTCATTCGGGTGTGTGCAGATCTGTAGCATCAGAACTTTCCAGTGACATTACTTTCAATGTCAATGGTCATAAATTTGAACTTCACAAGGTGCAGTGCTCTCTCTCTGTGTTTCCTTTTCCAAAACACAAATTCTGTCTTACTACCACGCAGCTTGCAAAGTCATTCTTTGGTTTTTCTTTGTTGGTTTTCTTGGGGAGCTTGCTGATGTTTATATAGCTTGGTTGTCGGGGATGGGGGCTGGGGTGTAAATTGCAGTTCCCATTTTTGTCCAAATGTGGGTGTGTGAGTAAATTGCTGGCAGAAGCTCACAACACAAACAGTGATGATGAAGAAGTCGTAATTCTGGATTTCCCAGGAGGTGCAGAGTCATTTGAGATGTGTGCCAAGTTCTGTTATGGCATTACATTTACATTGAGTGCACACAATGTCGTGGAGGTTCTCTGTGGTGCCAAGTACCTTGAGATGACGGAGGATATTGAGAAGGGGAATCTCATCTTCAAGCTGGAAGTGTTTTTGAACTCCTCCATCTTACGGGGCTGGAAGGATTCTATAATCTGTTTACAAAGCTGCAATGCCCACATGCCCAGGGCTGAAGATCTCAAGGTTAGTGTGATCCAATTTTTTCTCTATGGAGGAACTGAAAAATAACAACCCATTCATGTTATTTTCTTGTCTGCACAGTGAGTAGTAGTAGTAGGCCTGGGTGCAGATCTTATGTTCTTCCCTTGTTCAAGTGTGGCCTTGGCGGTGCTCTCTTGGCATCAAATTCTGTCAAATCTGTGCATGTATCAGTCACACCCACATAAAGTTTATGATGACAGCAATACTGGGTTCTTATGGGGGGGCAGGTGGTTGGGCGGTGCATAGACTCAATATCGTCAAAGACAATGGTTGAACCATCAAAGGTGGATTGGTCCTTCACATACACACGGTCATCTTCAACAGCAATGAGCGAGCACTCATCTTCAAACATGAGCTCAAGCCATTGGATGTCACCTGTTCCACGGGACTGGTGGGTAGAAGACATTTGTGGTTTGGATGTTGAGTTATATTGGAGGCTAATGGTAGCAGTGAAGGCAAAGGGAATGCCACAAGAGCAAATCGGAGAGTCACTGCGGGTTTACACATTACGCTGGTTACCGGGTGTTTCAAAAGAACAACAGTTGTTGCTGGATGGTGGTGTGAGGATGGGGAATGGAGGAGGAGGAGGGTTCTCGACTGATCATGCTGAAACAGCAACAAAGCACCGCGAGCTGCTGGAGACTATTGTCAGTTTGTTGCCATCTGAGAAGGGCTCTTCTTCTTGCAGCTTTTTACTCAAACTTCTCAAGGCAGCCACGATTTTGAGTGCTTCACCAACTGCAAAGATGGAGTTGGTGAGGCGAATAGGACTGCAGTTAGAAGACGCTTCTCTTCGAGATTTGTTGATCCCATCTCTTTCATATTCCAGTGATTCCTTGTACGATGTTGACTTGGTTCAGCACATTGTGGAGCAATATTTAGCATCGGAGAAAAGTCCAACAACGAGTCCTTCCAACAATGGAGGAGCTTGGCGTTCACAGTCAATGGACAGACACAGATCACAATCGATTGAAAACTTCAACTTCAGTGAAAGAAGTAGCTTCACTGGTCATAGCTCGCAGCTCAAAGTGGCCAAGTTAATAGACAGTTATCTAGCAGAAATAGCCCGTGACACCAATCTACCACTCTCAAAATTTGTGCAACTTGCTGAATCTGTTCCTGATTTTGCTCGTCCTGTCCACGACAAATTGTATCATGCCATTGACATGTACCTACAGGTACAATTTTTCTTCTGTACTCTTGTGCCACCCAATCATCATGCTTGTTTTGAACTTTCACAAAATCCCTTCTCAAAAAAACACCAACCTGAGTTTTTCTTTCACACACCATGAATCATCATTGTCATTCTTCTTGTCATTGTCATCATTGTCATCATAAAGAGGTCCAAAGTGAACTTCAATGATCCAATCAAAATGAGACTTTCTCTATGCTTCTCACTTGGGTGATTTCAGAATACAGTAGATCAAAAGTGTCGGCTTTTTTCTCTTCTTTTTTTTCCTTTTCAAACTGCACAGCAAACGTACAACTTTAGCTTCAATGATAAAAAAAAGAAATTGGATCTGTTTTCTCAGATGGGTTCATCCCCGCTGAGTTTAAATGGTCAAAAATGAAAGGTGGATCTGTTTTCTCAGTTGCATCCATCCCCACCGAAACAGTTTTCTTTTGTTCAAAGAGGTGGTTTGAGCACTAAAATCATTCATTCCTTCTTCCTTAATCGGGTCTGTCTGGAATGTTCAGGAACATCCAGGGCTATCAAAGAGTGAACGCAAAAGGATCTGTGGACTTATGGATTGTAAAAAGTTATCAATGGAAGCGTGCATGCATGCTGCAACGAATGATCGCCTCCCTTTACGCATTGTGGTTCAGGTAATAAAAATACCCTTCTTCATTACCCTTGCAATTCTGTGACCTTCACTTTTGTAGTTTGAGACTTATAACAGATCATTGGCATGCAATTTTGATTTAGCAAGCATGTTTTTCACAAGTTAGTTGCAACTTGAATGAGGATGATACGATTTTGACCCCTTTTTTTTCCCAAAAGTATTCATTATTGTCTCTTGAGTGCTAGCCAACGTCATGACTGAGTCTTCCCATTGCTTCTCATTACTTCTGAAAATGGGGATGCAGATTCAGCATGCAGATTTTGTATAAATGGTTTGCCTGGATTGATTTTGAGTTGATTAAGTATATGCTTGTAAAGCACTCAGAGAAATTTCCTAGTGTATTTGGAGGGCACCTTATATCCATGAATATCCCTCTTAGAAAATAGGAGGGATCTTACATCTACTCCTCAAGAATGGGTCGGAAATTATGCCTACTCATTGGTGTAAGATCCCCTCCCACTCTTAAGGAGTAGGTGTAAGAACCCACCCGCTCCTATGCCTAGTGATCTACGGATGCTTGAGTTTATGAAATGTTCAAAAAGCAGGAACTGAGTCAGCTGACGGATCTTTAGGAATTTAAATATCTGCACAACTCTGGTTATGACTGCACACATTGTTGGGCTACCTTCATAATTGTTGTTGTGGAGATTTCTGTGCAAAGATTTCAAAGAGATTTTGATTTTCACAAGTGTGGAGTTTTCTTTTGTGTGTACAGATTTTGCAGTAGCAATAGAGCAAGTTGTGCAATGGGTTTTGTGTGGAATGCAATAACCTCCCCCCTGGCCTTTTAAAATGGTTCCATTGGAATGGATAAGACATGAATTCAGATGTGGGGGCTTTCTGGTTTGGGTTTTTTTTCTCCAGGTACTGTTTTTTGAGCAAGTGCGAACAGCGATGAGAGGAGGACTTTTACAAGACAATCTCCCAAGCAATATCCGGGCATTGTTGCCTCCAGATTCGAGTGGGGAGATAAGCTTACCAGAGCTAATGAAGGGTACGATGATAACATCATCGATGGCAGTTCCTGAAGAAGGATGGGATGCTGTTCATCAAGATTATGCATCGTTGAAAGGAGATCTGGCAACGATGAGATCTCATATTGCTGAAGCTGAGAATGAACGCAACATGATGCAACATGAATTGGCGAAGCAACAACAACAGAAAGCCAAATCTAGCTTTCTTACCTCCTTCAAACCTAGGAAAATTTTCAACAAGATTTTCTCGAGCAAAGGCTTCTCCAGCTCTCAATCTTCAAATCACTCCGAGAGTCCAGTGCAGACAACTGGAAAGGAATTGACTAGACAGCACAGGAATTCTGTTGGGTGATGATGATGGAAATATTTTTTCCATTTTTCAATTTCAAGGGTGATCAAATTTTGAGGCAAAAATACTGGAAGGAAAAAAAAACAAAAAAAAAAAATTGCTTACAACAACAACAACAACAACAACAATGGTTACATACATACATACATTAGTATATGGAATGTTAATGGACTGTAGAAATCTGAATTCATGTATAATAATGAGAAATCGCATGTTAAAAGAAATATTAGTGTTTTCAGAACCTGTTTTTTTTTCTCTTAAAAAAAATCAAATTGTGTTTTATCAGGGATGAAAGAACATAAATGATTCTGCGGTGATGGAATCAGCAAATGGGTCTTGTGCATTTTGATATGTAGGGTTTTCAGGAGGAACATCATTTCAAGGAGAACGAGTTGAAGTCTTTTTCCCCCCATAGAGGCGCCTCCCCTGCACCGCCAATTTTCATTTTGTCAATAAAGTGGTGGGTGTGTTTTTCACTGCGCCTTCTTCATCTCACTAGAAACTTGTTTACTTGTTTTTTTGTGTTCATGCCCATGAAAGCCAAAGCCGATGATGATTATGCCTAGTCCATTTTGCTTGTACCACTCACATGTATTGTTGGGTCATATGATCATTGGGTTTAGGGTTTAGGGTTTAGGGTTTAAACCCTAAACCCTTCGCTGAGTGGTGGGTGGTTTGGCAAGCCAGGTCTAACTAATGGCCATTATCTGACATAATTGGCACTTGGGAGAGATTCTGTCACATGATTAGGAACTTTGTAGACTATTATTTACTAGAGCTCATGATCTTCAAATGTGCTCATTTCATGCAATAGAAAGAGAACTTTGACCCTGAGAAGCTTAGGGTGAAGGGTGGATTCTGTAATTACATGCTTGTCATATGCATTTCAAAGAGCAATTGACCCTGAGAAGTGTAGGGTGAAGGGTGGAATTACTCAAACCCGAGAATTTATCATAAGTAATTTTGTTCCAAAAGTGGACTCAATGTGAGAGGTTTAAATTAGTTTGTTTTCCAAGGGATTTATGCCCAAGGACTAGACTAGTCATCTCAATTCAATATTCTAGTGGAGTGCGACTTGGTCCATTGGGCAATGCTATTTACATTGCTTAGATTCTTTCCATATTACCTCGGGGCCTAATTTGTTGGAACTTGGAACCTATATTCAACAACACAATATCCTTGCATTACAAAACAGGGCCAATAAATTACGCACTTCCATTGGCCATGTGAAACCACATCACAAGAGTTTTAAATTCCATGCATTTGATTGGTACCTAGTAATGTTGGATGGTTTCCTATATATCCATATAATACTAAGTAGTCTTGATTCTACCTTGAAGGAACCAACCTTAAACCTCAACATTTGAAGACATTTATACAAAACCTACTTAGGACTCATCTACTTCTTGGATCTAGGTTGGAGCTAGGTATCTTATGATCAACATCAAGATGAAAAGTGTGAATGCCTTATACCAATGGCTTCTTTTTTTTTCCAAGGTTATGGGTTTGATTAAGGTTAAATAGGGTTATTTTTGCATCACATCACTTTCCATCACGAAAGCTCCCTTGACCTCTCTTGTTTTTTTTTCCCCCACCCTTTTCACTCTTCGTCTCTTTTTAATGTTTTCTCCTCCTCTTTCTCCTTTTTTCCTCCTTGGTGCATGGCGCAAAGCTTTGCTATGGTTTGGGTCCTTGTTACAAAGTTTATCATTGCAAAGATTGTTTTCATTGTCTTCCAAGTAAACTTGCTCCATCATCATGTTTCATTTTTTATTCTATTTTTTTTCATTTTTAATTTAATTTTCCACCTTTCTCTAACCCCTCTCCACCCTTTTTTATTTTTTTTCCCTCCCATTTTTCACTTTTGATTGCTTGGTATAGAGCGTAAAGTTTTGCTATTGGTAATGGTCTTTGCTACAAAACTTCATTTTATCACAATTATGTTGTTATCTTCAATGTCTTATGGGTTGATTTGAGCCATGTGTTACGCTCTATCATCACAATATTCATCTTATCATTCTAATCATCTTTGAAAAACACAATCCATTTGAAGAAGAAAATTTGGTTTCAAGTGTCCATGGTAAGATTTTAAACATTAGTAGGTTTTGGCTCTTAGTTTTATCCCTCTTTTGTTGGCATTTTGTTTTCTTATGAAAATATTTGAACTAATTTCTTTTGTTCCAATATGTTTACAATGTTGGGCAAAAATATGCTACTATGTTGGAATTGGTTTGGTGCAAGTATTTCTTAGCTCAAATTTAAGCTACAAATTTCATGTGATAAAATAAGCAAAGCCTAACAATGACCTTATGGTTGTCAATCAAAGCTAAAAGGTCATTTGTAAGTTTGGTTAATTATATGTGTTGTAGTTAAGGTTTTTTATATGATTGTTGTCATGTGTAAAGCTATAAGAGGTCAATTTTGTTCATTGTGTAGGTTGAATTTTGGAATTGCTTGTCAAATTTCAACCCAAAGTTTGTATGGGTGCACCCAATTTTTTTCTTTTTTCAAAGATCTACTTGGATTGGCCCATCACAAAAATAATGAGCTGGAATTTTGGACACTCCCAAAATAGGATTATTGAAATGCTTCCCTTTGGTCCACCTATATAGGTTATGAAAGCTCAACTTTGGCCAAAAGTTACATGCTAAATTGTGGTGCTATTGGGAACATCTAGGGGAATTCATTGGAAGCTTGGGGATAATTTGGGAACATCATTGGGAATTGTGAGAACATGGTGTGAACACAAAGAATTGAACCCCACAACCTTCCCTTTTCAAAGGAAAAAAAGATGGGCCCTTAGGTGCATGTTGAATTGTTTCATTAACTACATAAAATTTTTTTTTAAAAATTTATTTGTACCCATTTTTGGATATAATAGTTTCAATATTAATGTTATTAGTGTGATTCATACCAAATATTTGTGGGGGTGCATCCAAAGTGAATGTTTTTTTGGTGATGGGGATCTTTGATTAATCAATCATGAAAAACAATAATCACATGATATCCTTAAATTATAATATTATGTAACATTTCCTTTTGGTTTAGTTATCAAGGTATGAACATTGGAATTGTGGGAAAGTTAAGGATATGGAATTAGAGGGGAAAATGGTGAAAGGTGGTTACATGACGAAATTAAAAAATGCCAAGTAATTTTTAGTTTATTTCTAGTTCATGTGGTTATGCATATTTTTATCATGTTCCACCTCCGAGTTCATGCATTATTGTCAAAATAGTCCATGGTCATCGTATGGTTTGAATTAGATGTCATGTGTTATCATATTTAGGCACCTAGTTGTTTACATCAACACATTTAATTCATGTTAAACAAGCATGCACACATAATTGCCTCCCTATTTAAGGATAAGGTCCCTCTAAGCTAGATAATAAAAGCCATGTAGATTTGGAAATTTATATTATGGGATGATTGAAAATGGACATTTTGGTTCCAAGTGGTGAATTCAATAGGGAAAGTGCAATTGTGAGCCTCATCGTTAATCACTTAATTGTAATCCCCTCTAATCTTGGCAAAATATAATCACATTCAAATTATTCTTTACAAAATCCTTATTTCAAAATTTTGATTATAGATAACTCCAACCCATTTATGTGTGCATTCAGGCACAACTGATCTCATTCAAAACTTGTCTCCAAAGGTGGTTTTAAACATTCCATGTGCCAACCCTTAGAGCATTGCATGGTGGATGCACAACCTATAGACCCATACAACATACATCTTAAACATGCAAGCACCCCTACAAGGGTTTATGTTCACATTCTCATGAATTTGTTAGGAATATGACATAGGACACAATTGCACACATGATCTTTTCACACCATATAATCATCTTGTCCCTTTAAAACCAAGACTCTTGAAGCCAACACCTCTTTAATTCTCAACATGACACATCTTGCTATAACATTCAATGTCGTAAATATTTTCTACTATAAGTACACATAGTTTATGGGGGCATATCTTAGCATCAATGGCCAATACCCTCCATGTATAGTGACATATGATTTTCAATGTGTTTCAATGTTGAACAATACCAAGGTTTTCAAAGACTATTGGCATGATTTTCTTTAAGAGTTCTACCTTATGATTGCATGCTCATATCACATTTGGATTATCCAAGTCTAAGATTATCATTGCTTTTGTACAAATGGATGCAAGTAGGTCTAGCTCCTAACCAAATAAAAGGAAATATGGTGAGAAAAAAAAGTGATGTCTACTTACTAAACATGTAGCCCATAGTCAACCATAGTAATTCAAGGTCCCAATATCCCAGGTGTCCTTTCTACTAGCCATATTTCCACAAACCTCTTTTGATTGTTTGCACTACCTTCTTTACCAAAACATCTACCTTTATGTGATCATAGGATGTGGTGCAATGGTTGATCAAAGCTTCACACAATGTTTAAAACTCTCCTAGAAACTCGTTGCTTTCATCCATGAACACTTCAATTGGTGCCGCAAATTTTTAAACATTCAATCCAAAAAGGCATTTATAGTTGTTCTTCCACTAAACTTGTCCAATAATGGCATTAGCTTGATCTATTTGGATAATTGTTCCACCATCACCAACACATACCAATTGTGTTGCATAGTTAATGGCAATGGGCTTGCAAAGTCCAAACTTCGTTAATAATTTAAGCCCATGAAATAAAAAGATGGAATTGTAGAGGAAAGGCATAAAAAAAACTTGACCCTTATCACACAAAACATCTTGCCACAAATTGGTGGACTTCCATGTGTATTCCCTGCCACCAATTATAGCTTTGCAATCAATTGTGGGTATGTATACCCCAAAATGCTTAACTTTTCATGGACATGTTACATTAATCCTACTGATTGAGTTGGATGAGGAACATTTTCATTCAACCATCCTCCCATACTCAATATCATTGGCCATGAATGAATTTTGATATAATCGCACCACCGATCACATAACATATTATGGGGAGGAGACTAGTGCCTCCTCCCAAGGGTCCAATCTCTCTAAATTAAGTGAATGTGGGTTGCCCACGATTAAGTCCAACATTTGGTTCCAAATCAATTTGTTGTTGGTATGTGTAGTTTTAACTTGTTCATGAACTTGCACTAGGACCCTTGTCCTAGTGCTCTAGAGCTCTTACATGCTCCACTAACCCCCAAGTGTGTAGAGTTAGACATCACAACCTAGGTTGCATTCTGTTACAACTTTAAGAATTAACAAGTTGCTACTTACTTTTAATACCATATGAGTAACCTAGGGGTGTGTCACCACCCAAATTTGACCTCTTGAAAGAATTTAAGAATTCTTTGAATATTAATGATGTCATTTATGCATTATTTTTCATTGTCATCCATATCATTGCTTTTCTTTGATAATGTCGTCAACACACAAACTTTCAATCATGAACATGTAAAATGTTGGTAGAAACTTTCTAGCTACATTAACAACATAATTCACAATCAACCATTGCCTAGACTTTGAAATGGTGATAGTTCATGTGAACCTCATGTAACCATAACTCTTGCATTTGTTTGTCCACTTGGGTAAATTCCACTTTCACATTCATGCCAAATGCGGTTTACAAAATAATTGGGTTGAATGTACAATGCTTGTAAGTTGTTATAGAATGTTGGTAAGATTGATTGGCTAATCCTTGTGCTTTGAAAACTTTGAGTCCTTAACAAATAAACAAATTAGGTTGTTAACACTTGAACTAATACCATAAAATATTTTTAATACACCATTTGGAAGCAAGTTAGGTCATGATTGAATGACCTTTGCCACCTTCATTTTCAATTGTTGTAGGGTAATTGATAGACCTACTTCTTGCATAATCAAAATCCAAACAACTATTGTATATCCTTCTCTTCCTATGTTAGTGCCCTTGTTGGTCCAATTTTTCTAGATTGTTTTTTGCTATTTAGATGATTAGAACGGGAAGCTAGAGGTATTCTCCACAACCTACTCGCCTTCCTCAATTATGTTGTCCTTTTCACCACTAAATCCATCAATATTGCTTCCTCCAATGATTCACTTATCCATTTGGACCTCACATTTATTATGACTCGAATTTATTTACCCTTGCCACCTTGCGTGTAATTTTTTTTATCAAAGTTGGACATTTTCATTTTCCATTGCAATTGTTCCATAATGCAACTTCATCTCTTGTCAGGAACACTCAACATTGTGGCCATCCCAAGCCTCCTAGCCCCAACATCCCACTAGTAGGCGGTGTGCATTTTGGCCCTACAACATGTATAGCTTTATCTTTTCTTTAGTTAACTTTAAAAAACAAAAATTATGTTAGGTCTGGGTATGTTAAAAATGCATGTGACTCTAATATTTTTGTGTTCAAAATCAAGGTGTAAAAGTTCGAAAAGTCCTACTATGCTAAGTTGAAATTTGTTCTTGTGCAAGTTGTGCATGTGAATTTGAATGTGTATTGAATTGGAGCTTGTTCGTATGTTTATCTCTTTGAAATTCTTACTTTAAGATGTGGCATTATAGACCCAATGGTAATATAAGAACCTTTTATATTTTTCATTGCATATTTTGTATAAGTAAGAAATTCACATTTCTATTTTTTATGTTTTTTGGACCAATTTCTCCTCTTATGCATCTAGTTGCACGAATCCAACTATAATTTTTTAACACCTACTTTTAGGTTTGATTTGTTATCCTCTATTTTGACTCTCAAGACTACTGTATTTCTAACTAGGATATCCAAAAAATGTTGGAACTCCTTTCACACACTTGTTGTTAGAAAGGACATGTTTAAAAAACAAACTATTATGAATGGAGGAAAATGATGGCTGGTTGTATTTACTTTTGCCCAATTGTTTGTGAATGTGTTGGTATGATATGGTGGGAATGCAAGATGCACAAAAGTGGGCAAGGGGGGAAGGGCCCCAGATATGCAAAGTTTGCCCCTTAAATGATTCATAAATGTCTCAATCTCGACTATCTCAAATTATGGTTCCTTGCTTCTCCATTTAATTGCTTCACATTTATGCATTAGGACACAATTAGGGTTTTTGAACATGTATGTTCAAATGCATGTTCTCTAATGGGATCACCCAACCCTCTTCACCAAACAACACTTTTCCACAAGTTTCATACATTTCATAAAATTGCCTTTGAGACGAACCCATAAGCAAACATTGAAAGAGCCCCACCTTCTACCTTTTGCACATTTATGGTTGGTTCTACACACTTTTGTGTTCACTTCAGGCCCATCACCAAACATTAACACACCATAAGGAAATTGACTTCTTTGCATACTCCCCCAAATTTACCCCCATAATTGAACACAAAATGCATAATTTTGATTTTGTGTTGAAAAAAAGAACCAAACACAATCTTTGTTTACTATCCATTTGGTCATTTTTGCTTTTTGAGACAATGGCCATGTCAAGCACATTCAATTACTAGCTTTGGCTTGCACTACTAGTGTGTTTGATTTTAGACTTGTGTTCGGTGATGAATGTGTTTACCTCACTATTATTACCAGTTTTATTTTTTAGTTGTGAGGTGCAAACATCTCAATGTTTTTTTTAAAAAAGAATTTCCTCTCTTTTGGCAATGCTCACCATTTTGATTGGCCCATCACACAAAAAATTTGAAAGCTTTGGACACTCCCAAATTATAATGATTGAAGAGCTTCCCTTTGGCTCCCATCTATAAGTTGTGAGAGTTTCAACTTTGGGTAAAGGTTATGGGATAAACTGTGGTGCTATTGGGAACATGATGGGGAACACATTGAGAACTTGATGCGAACTTGGTGGGAACACCAAAATCCAAAAAAATTCAACCTGGCTCCCCCAAACTAGGCCTCTTGGTTGCCTGGTGCCTTGTCTCAATATATTCCTAATTCTATTCATCACCCATTTTTGCCTACACACAAATCTCGCCTTCCATGAGGATGGGTAGTGGGTACCTATTTTTTCCACAACATGACCCACCACCACCTTCTCTTGAATTGAAGAAGGCAGCAAACCAATAATAATACATGATGCAAGACATAGAAAAAAAATTGTCATTAACACAGATGTGAAAATGGAAGTTTGGCTCTAGATTGAAGGGTGAAAAGCACCCATCTTCATTTATTAAGTCCACATGCATTTATTTAATAGTAGTCATTTGAGGGTAGAGTGCTATGGAGTTTCAAAACATAAATCATTTGCAAAAAATATAAAAATCTGAATTATAAAAATCAACAATCAACAGAAGAAATGGAAACAATCACATAATATGTTTTATCAAAGTTTCATAAATGGGACTATTCCTTATATGTATGGTGAGGGGGATGTGTAGTATTTCATATGCAATTCATTAATATTTGGTGCAATGGGACAAATTTGTTATAGTTAAAATATCCATACATCTAATGAGCATCAACCAATTGCTATACCTAAACAAGTGAGACTTTCCACTAATAAGTTAATTATTCAATTGAAATAAAATGAGGCTCAAGAACAAGCATAAATACAAAAAAAAACTCATAGGTATGTGAGAATGGAATCCACAATGGACCAACCAAAGCTTAGTAAGCATGAAGCTAGCATCCTCCACATAGAGGCTAGCTTGACGCTTGAGGCGCTTGCTTGACATGGGAAAAAGTTGTTTAAAATGAACATAATACCTTTTTCCAAAAAATTTCTCATGACGTGTCATGCAACTTTACACATCACATGAC
>Ga0209208_10007797_pt1 | contig 14408 bp, 5 predicted proteins | sample S1TSphfallax_3_FD_187694 | JGI IMG/M metagenome (GOLD analysis project Ga0209208, IMG submission 187694) | Host-associated microbial communities from peat moss isolated from Minnesota, USA - S1T2_Fd - Sphagnum fallax MG (SPAdes) (version 2) | ecosystem: Host-associated > Plants > Peat moss >...
GTTGCTGCAGAATTCGGGAGCTTCAAGGGCAGCCGCATTCCATCCCCCTCCCTCTCTCATCCTTGCAATATGCTGCTTCCTGTTCTTACAGGATTCATGGTTTTTTTTCCTTTTGTTTGAGCCGCTTTGTATTGTACTTTCACACCTCTGCGGCAGATAGTTTCCGGAAACTCTGATTTTCTCTCCGATTGCGTTGTTGTTCTTTTGCTTCCGATTTTGTCTCTTCTTCTTTTTTTCCTGTGTAGAATATACTGTTTGGCGGGTTCTTCTTTCTTTCGCAATTTTTATTTTGGATTATTATTGCAATTGTTTTGTAGCGTTTGTAGGGGTTTGGTCTGATTTTCCTGGAATTCTTGTAAAATTAGTTCGTTTAGAAGGTGAAGCTCGGACAAGATGCAAATCTTTGTGAAGACCTTGACCGGCAAGACCATCACATTGGAAGTTGAAAGTTCTGATACGATTGACAACGTTAAGACTAAAATACAGGACAAGGAGGGCATTCCTCCTGATCAGCAACGACTCATTTTTGCAGGGAAACAACTCGAGGATGGGCGGACATTGGCGGACTACAACATCCAGAAAGAATCCACGCTACATTTGGTGCTTCGATTACGTGGAGGTATGCAGATCTTTGTGAAAACATTAACTGGCAAGACTATCACGCTAGAGGTGGAGAGTTCCGACACAATTGATAACGTGAAAACCAAGATCCAGGACAAGGAAGGGATTCCGCCGGACCAGCAACGTCTAATCTTTGCAGGAAAGCAACTGGAAGACGGCCGCACTTTAGCAGACTACAACATTCAAAAGGAATCCACCTTACATTTGGTCTTGCGATTGCGCGGCGGCATGCAGATCTTTGTGAAGACTTTGACTGGCAAAACCATAACACTGGAGGTGGAAAGCTCTGATACGATCGATAATGTGAAGACAAAAATCCAAGACAAGGAAGGCATCCCTCCCGATCAACAGCGTCTTATCTTTGCAGGCAAGCAGTTGGAGGATGGCCGAACGTTGGCAGATTACAACATTTAAAAGGAGTCCACGCTACATTTGGTGCTGCGTTTGAGAGGAGGTAAGAAGATCAAGTCTCTCTCATAAATGCTCATGAATCTGTCTCTCTCAAATGCTGAATCCTCTACAAATTGTTCTGAAATGCTGATGAATCTCTCTCTCTCTCTGTGTCTCTCTCTCATGCTGAATCCTTTGCAAATTGTTCAGAAATGCTGGTGAGTCTCTCTCTTGAAAATGCTGAATCTCCTCCTCGGCAAATTGTTTGATATCCTCATCAAGAGATTAGGACTAGGGTTTTTTTTTTTTTTTTTTTCCTTTTTTCTATTTTCTGGTCTTGCATCATTAGTGAACATCCTAATTTAGCCTTAATTGAGAGGAGGTAACTTCAGATCTCTCTCAAAACTGCTCATGAATTTATTTCTCTCTTGAAAATGTTGAATTTTTCACAATTTGTTTGAAAACCTCAACTACTTCAAGGCAATAGGACCAAGCTTTTTTCTTTTCAATTTTCTTGTGTAGTGTCATTAGTGAGCATGCCAAGAAGATTTAGCATTAAATGGCAACAGATTCCTAGAAGATTGTCCAATTAGCAAACCTTTTTTTAAATGTTAAAGAATTGAAATCTCTTATATAAACGCTGATGAATCTCTCTTTTCTGAATGTTGAATCCATAGGCAACTGTTCTAAAACAAGAAAAATAACCTTGATTTTTCTTTTCGATTTTCTAATATAGCATCATCAGGGAGTATCCCATGAAAGATGTAGCATTTATTGGTGACTTGTTCCTAGAAAAAATATTCAATTAGAGAACTTTCATAAATGCTAATGAATTGAAATCTTTTTCATAAATGTTGGTAATCTCTCTCCCCAAAATGTTGAATCCTTTGCAAACTGTTCAAAAATGGTGATGAACCTTTCTCTTTCTTTCAAATGCTAAATCTTCTTTAGGAGTTGTTTGTAAACCTCAACTAATACATCAAAAATATTTTCTTTCGTCTTTTCAATTCTTTGGTGTGACATCATTAGGGAGTATCTCCAAAAAGATTTGGGATTAAATGGTGATAAATTTCTAGAAAAAGTATCTAATTAACAAGCTTTCATATTGCTCATGAATTGAAAACTTTCTCTTTCAATACTAAATCCTTCACAAAATGTTCAAAAATGTTGATGAATCTCTTACTCTCTCAAATGTTCAAATCCTAAATCTCCTTTGGAAATTGTTTGGAAACCTTGAATACTTCATCAAGATATCAACATCAAGGTTTTTCTTTTCAATTTTTTGATAATTTGTTTCTAAATTGCCTTTTTGATCTAAAAAGGGAAATTATGACAAAATATTTCTTTTCACTTTTTTTTGGTCTCCAATATGTGAAAATTGCCCCCCAAAAGAAAAAAGTTAATTAAGACACAAATGAGAAAGGTGATGTTCATTGAACAAGCATATTAAATCAACCAAAATATTGTTTTAAAAAACCAGATCATGCATTTTGTTCAATTTTTTTTGTCTCATGATGAATTTTCAAAATCCTATTAAAAAATCACATCCATTTTGTTGAGATCTTGTTGCATGACAAGTTTTATAAACCACATTAAATGGAGTCACATTGCATTTGTTTACATCTTTTTTGCATCATTTTGTAAACCCCATTCAATAATGTCACATTCAATTTGTATATAATGTTTTTTGCATGATTAATTTTTTGGAATATGATGATATTTTAGAACCAAACTCTAGTTTGATTAGTTAAATTCTATTGATCTATTTTTTGCCATACAAATGAATTGATATGCTTGTAATGGTTTTTATTGTTGTCAAAAAATTGGTCAATGATTAGTCCAACTTGGTGTAAAATTAATTCAAAATTGGGCTCCTAACAAACTTTTGCAATTAAAATTTTAAGGGAAAGGGATTTTCAACAAAATTCTTCAAATTTTCATCATGATCTAAAAAGAATGATTTTTTTCTTTTTTTTCTTTTTTTCTTTGAAAATCATTATTAGGACAAAAAAATATTAAAAAGTGCAAGCTTGTCCCCAACGCCTTAAACTTACTTTTGAAAATATCTGTGGAATGCCTTTTGAGAATTAAGGAATACAAGAATTTAAAAACATTGAAATTTTCAAATTTCTCATCATAAGGTAAAAACAACCTTGGTGAATAATGAACTATTACCAACATCACCTTTGTGAATGATAACAATTTCTTGCATTTTCATACCAAAACAATATAAAAATGCATTGAAATTCAAATGCAAAATGATCATTACAAATGATTAAGGGATTGATTGGAAAGTTTTAAATATTTTTTTAAATCCACAATAGTGAACAAAAAGTTTTTCAACGAGTGTCACATCTTTGGATAAATCTTTGATTGTCGATTTCTTAAAACAACTATTAAGAATTTTAAATTTGTAATCATAATTAAATGAATTTGAACCTATCTTCCTTTATTATCTAACAAACATTAATTGAGGTTTTTCTTTACTTATGCCATTATGGTTGTAAATCTACAATTGATTGAATATGATTAAATCTTCCTTCCTTTACTCAACAACGATGGATTAAAGAGGTTCTTACTAAGAATCCATTAGGTGTATACAATTTGCCATTGCAAGTGAATTTTGATCCCACTATCCTTGGTTTGTTATATAAATATTGATGGATGTTTTTTAAAAAAACATATTTAGGATTATAGATTTGCATTCATGAATAAGTGAGTTGACAAAAAAAATGTTGGAAATGGATTTACGAAAAGGAACTCCAAGGACAAAATAAAATGAAACAAATTTTCACAAATAACAACCACATGAGCCTATGGGGACCCATTTGGTGGGTGGAAGCAACTTTAAAATTGGGGCTAAACACTCATAATATGAAAATGGTTTTAGACTTGTAAATTTCTACATATGTAGTGGTTTTGATGGGGCAAATAACAAAAGATGACTAGTTTTTATTAGCTTAAATATATGGAGGCATTTGAATAGTCTCCAATCTTAGACTTGTTCATTTTTTTTATGTTTTTGGTTTAGGCTAAAAGAATAAATTAACACTTCTTGTTGGATGTGGGAATTTTTTTTAAACAAATCAAGGTTTAAATATAGGGTTTGGGTGGATTAATTAAGATTTATTAATAGATTGTGTAAAATTTATGGTGCGAATGCATTATGGCAAAAATATGAAAATGTATTCGGAAGGAGTTTGGATAATATGAATATGCGAACCAAGTTTTTGAATCATGGGGAAGGCTTTAAGTTGGAATGTTAGAATTTTTGTAACCTTCAATTGCATGTTATTATATTTTTCCCACATGGTAATCAATGGTGGTGTGTGGCTTTTTTTTTAGCATGGTAATCAATACACATATTTCATTTGTTTTATGGACAAAGAGATTTACAACACATATTTATTGTTCAAAACTTGTCACAAAACGTTTTGTCAATGGAGTCATTAGGACATTCAATCTAGCAACAATGTTTTTATGTTTTTATCTATTAAGTGGGTATTTGTGCAAGTTGTTGAAAACCATATAAAATCTTAAATGATTTTCAAAAAGTTGAAATAATTTTACATCAAATCACATTTGAAATGACAACTTCATTTGATGATATCATGTACATAATAAGTTGATGTTCTATCCAATGTAGATTTGGCTTGTGGGTATACACATGATTATGTACACATGATGTAGTATTATTTCATTAGTGGGACACGTTGTTTCCCTTTGTACCTATTGATTGTAATGTTAAAGTTAATGCATTTGGGTGGGGTTCATTGATCTTGGTCCTTTAAAACTTGAGTTTTGGTCATGTGCTTAAATGTAGTCCATCAATGTTCTGTAGGTTTTTAATAGTTGTTTGGTTTGGTTGAATCACAATTTGAACCATATGCCAAGATCAATGACTTTGAAATTGACAAAAAATTAGGCCATTTAAATTTAATGTAGTGCACGGGTGTTGGCCATGATTTTGCAAAACAAGTTTATGGCCATGTACATCATCAATTTGTTTTCAATTTTCACATAGGGTATGTTAAGATGTCCATGAACAACTTTGTAGATCCTACAATGAAATTGATGGGCAATTTACATGTATTATAATGAACAAAATGAATTGCCCAATGTTAGCTTTGAAAAAATATTGAAACTATTCTTATACCATAATACGTAGGCAAGTTTGGCACAAAAGGGTCGAATAATTAAATTATTTTAAAATTTAAGATTTGGCTTTTGAGTTTTTGATTTTTGATTTTTGGGCATGTAAACAATTTAGATATTAAATTCTAATTCAACTTCATAATTCTCTTATTATCCTTGTGGTCATTGTGTTCACAATTAATGTGCTTATTTGGACTAGGCAAAAGTTCAATTCCAAAATCTCACAAATTAAATATTTGGAATTTTTTTACCATAGAACTAAAGATTTTCAAAAACTTTGGCACAATAAAAACTAATTTAATCTATGTCAACGTCACCCATGTATGACAATACACTTTTGTTGGACATCACAAAATGGGTCTCATTTACATAAAACTAACATTATAGTATTTCATAAAAGAACATTTATAACAAAACAATCAATAGTCGATTCTAGAAGGAATATATTAAAATGTATTATTCAAGATTACAAAACATTAAATATATTGTTTGTACAATATTTTTGAAACTTTAAGACATAACACTTTGAAATTTGATAACATTTATGGTCAAAAGTTTAAATAAAGAACTATTATATTTGTGAAAATATCTAATATTATAGCATTGGACAAATTTTTAAATGCCAAAGTTTTTTTAATAACTCTTTTCATAAGGAGTTTAAAATGGTGGTTCAAACTTGGATATGGAGAAATATACTAACTTAAACATCATTTGAACTAATTCACTAGGTTTAAATACACTAAAAATATATCAAAAATACAAAAAAATGGACTTTCAAAAGGGATTTGTTGCTTTTGGTCCACCTTTGTTTGTTTTTATTTTAGTGGAATGGAGATGAATTAATTTGGAAAGGTGAGAAAGACTAGTACCAAGGATTGGCATTTTGTCCTAGTCTTCAAGGAATTTCATTATCAAAATATTAATTACTTTGTTCTTTTGTGAATTTTTTCTCCATTAATGGTGGGGTGGAGTTGATGAGTCTTATTTGATTTTTTCTTAACATGGCTACATAGTTGATGGTGTTGGTTGGGGCCATGTTCAATGCTTGCAAAATATATTATTATTTGAAATTTTGTTTTTGATATGATTTGCAAAAAAGTAAAAATGTGAAGGAAAAAACCAAGAAGAATTTTTTTAAAAATTTTGATCAAAAAGTATGAGAATGTATGTTTAAAATCTCAAAATTCATCTAAAATGTTCCCCGTAAATTAAATCATAATAAAGAAAATTGTCATTTTCCATGATACAACAAAGGCTTTGAAATTTTGTCAACATTATTTTCCTCATTCACAATCGATGCCAATTCTCTTTTGTGATTACTTGTCAATTTGATAATCCTTCTATAATAGACAAATCGCTTTGATGGCATGTTATTCTTTTATTATTTATTTATTCCAAAATTAGAAAGATCTTTTATTATTTAATCTTTCGCATCAATTCCAAATTAGTAACCAACAAACTAGATCCTATTGTTTTTATGTTTGAGGTGCCAAAAACATCTAACAAAAACATGGCAAGATAGAAATATTGGGTTTTTGGGTTCTTTTCTTTTCTTTTCAATGTAATTTTAATCTACTATAATCTATATGTAATCCCTTTTAGCCAATTTGAATCCTTTCCCATTTTATTTACTTATTTATTAGTTTTAAATTCTATATTCAAAATTTTCTACTAGGTTGCATTACATTTTTATAGACATATTATTATAAAATAAAGAAATCTTTCAAATATAAATATATGTTATTAAAAAAAAAAGGTGCATAAGATGGTCCATATAGTGAAAGAAAGTTTCCAACTTGGAAGATAGCCCCTTATGATATTCTACTTGACAATGGTGGTCAAATAACAAGTGGGGGGAAAAAACCTAGCCTAGCCTTTTACAAAATGAATGATGGGTCGAGTGTAATGTGTGTGCAAGGAGTAATGGAACGAATGTAATGTGTGCAATGTGATAATTGTGACATATTTAGTTGATTTTATAAAAGGACTCATCTATTGGTAAAAAATATTTTAAAATTATAAGATGTTATGATCACACGATAACATCAACAATATAATAAGTTGTAACAAGAATATCAAGTTTCAAAAAAAAATATTGATTTGAGCCAAAATGAATAACTTTTCGTTTCAAGCTCTTTGATCATGAGGACATTTAAGTCTAGTGTTATTGTTATAATCAATTTTTGCACTAATTTTTTCTAGGTAATATGTTTTTATTTCCTACATGGATAATTAAGCAATACATAATATGGGTCATGGTAGGCTTGGGCAGACTATGTGTGGTTTTTTTTTTCTTAAATTTTAAAAATATAATTTAATAGCTTTCATAAAACATGAAATACATTTGGGAGTTATTCTAACACTTTATGGGCATGGTGTGCAATGTCTTTACAATTATTATTTTTAACAAATATGTAAGGTGTTGATCAAACTACAATTTTGGAATTATAAAAATGGAGCCATTATATAAAAAGGTGAATGATAATGTAAATGTGATCAAAAATTCATTTTTGCATTAATATTTGTATTGAAACATATAATTTTTGAAATTTTGTAAGGTGTTTTCCAAGTGAAAGGGATTTGAAAGGTTACCAAGTTTATCTTTTTCTAACCTGGTGAATATTGCAAACCCCCAAGATATAGTTATAACCAAAGGACACATATTTTGTAATTTTTTATTAAGAAATATATATTTTTTAAATGTAAAATTTTTAAGTAAATTAAATCCTAAAATTTATGTTATGATTCAACTAGAAAATATGTCAAATTATAATCATGGTGCATTTTGTAAACCTAGTCATTTAAAAAAAATTGTGTTTAAATTTAACAACTCATGTGGTTCACATTTTATGGCATATTTGAAAAGGTAAAATGATCAATATAAATATGTAATACATAAAACATAACAATAATAATGTCGGGTGGTATGGAACAACATTTCAATCTTTATAATCCATAGCCTATTGAACCACAACATGTTTTACTTCTTCCATTCCCGTTTGTTTGGCCACAATAACCCCCTCTCTTTCTATCTCAATTTGTTGGGCCATAGGTGTAGGTCCTTCCAAGCTCATTGTAGTTCCAACCCTACCTCTTCTAACAACTCATCCGATTGAATTTCATTATGTTAGTTTGGGTAGATTTTACCCTTTGTTGTGATTGCCCAATGGAGTAAACATGTGTCTCTATGGTGGGTGAAGGGGATGGTAGCCATGAAGCCCTACTACCCTGTCGCCAACCCTAAATGGGACGATTGTCATTTGGATCATTATCCACATTGAAGATTTTTGCTCAAGGGGAGGATTGGATCCTTTACATGTGGAGTTCATGTTTGCCTACCCTCAAGTGGGGAGAAAAATTCTTCATGTTGTTGATTTAAAAGGGGAATGCACATGTTTGTTTGGTTCCACCTTTTTGTCCATTATCATTATATTGGCGACAATACCTTTGGTTGACAATATCAAAAGGTATTGCCCTAGAACTAGTTTGAAAACTATTTGGTCCCTTTTTGCTTATTTATTTACTTCCCCTTCTATAACAAGTCTTCGCATAGCAAGAAACATGGTAGGTGTACTTTGGAAACTAGTTACCTTCATGTCAGCTCCCTTTGGTGTAAGCATGGATTTATATAGGGAGTTAAGGCTCTCATTTACATAAACAATGGTCTCCTTGGGAAAAAGAACTACAATGGGTATAAGGTTGCCTACAACAATTAATATGTCTCCATCCTCATCTTCTTTTAACCCTACTTCCACATCCCGGCCAATTGAAATAGTATTTCATAGTGGGAACCATTTTTACAACATGTTTAAAACTTGGGCAATGTGGAGGGTGGTGGGTATGTTACCTCTTGATAACCATTTCACCATGTTAGGCTTGAAGCATTAAATACCACTCATGCCCAATTTATCATTTTCCCTTTTTTTGCCTCCATGATGAACATAATTATTATCTTATTGTCACATGTCTATTGATTTTTCAACTATACCATGTAAAAAAGATCGCTTATTTATATATACATAATTAAATGATATGTTTCTTTAGCCAAAAGATGAGGATGGAATCATATTAATTGTTGTAAACAACCTTATACCCATTGCAGTTGTTTTTTCTTATGAGACCATTAGCTATGTAGATGAGAATTTTAAATCCTCATATAGATCCATACTTACCCTAAAAGGAGTTGACATGAAGGTAATTAGTTTCCAAAGGACACCTACTATGTTTGTTGTTACATGAAGACTTGTTACAAAAAGGGAAGTAAAGAAAAAGGCAAAAAGGGACCAAGCAACTCAAACTAGTTCTAGGGTAATACCTTTTGCTACTATCAACCAACAAGTAATTGGGGTACCATTACCTTTCAATATAACAACAATAGAGAAGAGGGTGCAACCAAACAAACATGTGCATTCCCCTTTCAAACCAACAATAGGAGGAATTTTTTCACCCACTTGAAGGTAGGTAGGCATGAACTCCACACATAAGGGATCCAATTCCCTTGGAATGAAAATCTTTAATATGGATAATGACTCAAATGACAAGCATCCTTGTTAAAGGGTATAAATATCTAAACTAGTTAATACCATAGGCCTCTTAATAACTAGTAATTACTAGTAGTAGACTTATCATCACTTACCAAAGGGGTGAAATAAATGGGATTAAATAGTTCATGTTAATAAATGGTTGGGTGTAATTCACCCAATCATGGTAGCTTTTGGAGTAGGAAATTTTTTACTACCACAAGAAGGCCAATATATGGTAGTAGGAAGAGGGGGGAATACTTGAAGGTTGATGTCTACAGACTAGGTGGGACTATTATAGACAATAGGCAATAATCATGAGTGAGTTCAACTTTTAATAGCATTGAGAAGGCATTTCAACGCTATTACAAATGGTAGGTAGTGTCACCTAAGGGTTTACAAGCAATATTAAGGTGGGACAATAATTTTGGAAGGCCTAAAGACCCATTTAATAACATTTAAAGGTTTTGAAAATATTGTAAAGCCCTGGAGAATAATTACTCATTAGTTATTTTCATTTCTCATGTTTTCTTTCTCCATTTTTTTCCTCTGGCACCACTATAATAGCTTATAGACATGATAGTAAGTCTATTCTTAAATAATGGACCCTACCTTCTTTGTCATTGATTTCTTACTTATTACTTGAATAGTTGTAGTAAAATAAGTAAATGAAAGTAGTTTTTTATTTATTTATTAAGGTGTTGACCTTGTTCCTTCGACCTTACTTCCTAAAGGACAATAATGATCAAAGGCCAAAATTTCCCCTCTTTATAGTCCCATTGAAGATTGGCAGTGAGGCAAGGTGGCTTCATGGCTACCATCCCCCTCATCCACCATACACAATAACACATCTTGGGTTTTGTGACCAGTTTAAAATCGACTATTATTATTTTTTGCCTTAAAAATTTATTATGTAATTACAAAGGACATCAAAATGCCACGTGGCATCATAGTTTTGTGTTTATATTCAATATAAATTTGTTCAATTTTTGGGTAAATATATATATATATTTTGAATTTATATTAGTATATTTGAATGATTTAAAATTAGGAATTCAAAAATGTAATATGTTTTTTGCAACTAATAGTAATTAATAACAATTCAATTTCTAATGATGCTAATGTGGCATGACATGTGTCAAAAAGATGTTACAACTAGTAGTCAACTTCATGACACATGATAGTAATTTTAATAAATTTTTTGAACATTTTGACTAATTAATAAATGAAATTTTATTAAAATTGACATTTTTTTATGACTTGTCCTATGTAATTATAATGTCCAACACCATTAAGAAAATGACTAAAATTGTCTTTAATGACTAGTAATCAACCTAACGACTCATGACATTAATTTCAATAAAATTACATTTATTGATTGATCAAAACAATTCATAATGCCAAAACATGTTTTTTATAACTTATCCTATGTAACTACAATGTCCAACGCAATTAAGAAAACAACTAAGAATGTCTTAAAAATAACTAGTAGTCAATCTTTTGACTTGTGCAACTAACAAAAATGACTAAAAAAATCTCTACAATTGTGTAAGACTAATCATTTCATTATTCAAGTTTAGTTTAAATAACTTAATTTACTTATAATTTTATCCCAATTTAACTAAATTTAGTCATGTATTGTTTGAATAGTGAACTTTATTTTCATTTTTCCAAATTTAACCTAAATATTCAAATTTAACTTAATTTATCATTGTTTAAGCATGTTTAACAAACAACTTATGTTTAATTTCATTTATGTTAGTTTAGCCATGTTTAACCAAAATATTTATGTTCAGCCACATTTAAATGAGTTTAGTCTATGTTTAACATGGATTAACTTAGTGTAATTTATGTTTACCTTAATTAGCCTAGGTTTAGCCCAATTTAGTTTAGGTATAATCTAATTTGGTCTACCTTAACTACTTAATGTAAGTTTAGTTTAGAGCCTAAATAATCTTAGATAAATTAGACTAGGTTAATTTACTTTTAGCATAAGGAGGCTGAGGTTAACCTGTACGTTAGGCTAGTAGGTAGTCTAGGTTGACTTAACTCATCTTAAATCAACCTAGGGAGGTTTAGGTTAACCTAAGTTAGGTTGGTAGGTGGTAGGTAATAGGTAGGTTGACCTATGTCAACCTAAGGTGGCCTAATTTAATTTGAACTAAAAAATTGATTTTTATAATTTTGTGCTTAATAGATTTAGTATAAAAAGCTGTGAAATGCAATGGATAAGGACTTGAACCCCAAAGTGGAGGTGAGGGGTTTAAGTCCTTGTTTTTGTAACTTATTATATATACCTAGGTTAGGTAGCTTAGTTTAAGCTATTTAGGCTAACATGTTGAGGTTTTTTTTTACTTATCTTAAGTAGCCTAGGCTAGCTAGGTTAATTTTTGGCTAGGTTGATTCTTATTCATGTGTGATGATTCATAATTGAACACGCATTTATAAAATTTTGACCCATGTCATCAATTTATAAAGACATAATTTGTAATTAATAATTGAACAAAATGATCTAGGTTGACATGACATGCATTTTACATGTCAAACCAAGGTAAATGATGACATGGAATTTCAATATTATAAGAAAATAAAAAAATCCTAATTGATAAGATGATTGGGTTTTGCAATTATATGTCATTTGTGACTAAATGAGTGAGATGACATGAGTTTAACAACTCAATAGTCACTAGTCACAAATGTCCTTTCCAACTAATACATAGTTGTAAAGGCAAGTTGCAAAATCCAAAACATGTCCTTGTGATAGATACACATGTTTGCTCCATTCAGCAGTCACAACAATGGGTAACATCTACCCAAACTAATGCAATGAAATTTAGTTGGATGATTTTTTAGAGGAGGCACAGTTGGAATTATAATTAGTTTGGGAAGGACCTATGCTTGTGGTCCAACAAGTTGATATTTAAAAAGAAAAGGTTACTATGGTTAAACAAATGGGAATGGAAAAAGTAAAACATGTTGTGGTTCAATAGGTTATGGAAGAAAAGGAAGGGACTATAACATAATAAGTTGAAGGTACTACCCTCCTTGTAACACTTGAGGAGCAAATGGAAGAGGCAACTTCAAAACAACTTGTTGTTGCCCTTGCCCCTTCCATGAGAAGTGGATTAAAGCCATTTCTTGGAGAAAAGGTAGTCAATTAACAAAAATAAGCCTTTCCTAGGCCTACACAAAGTTGACAAAAAATGAAGGTAGATGAGGGGTCCACAATTACTTGGAAGATTAAGCCTAGGAAATGTAAAAGTTACATAGAAAATGTTCACCTACCTCCTCCTAGTAATATGTTCGTAGTGAACTGGTGGGTAAGGAAGAACCCCTTATTGTCAACAAACAACTAATGTTCCATTCCATATTAGGTGATAGTAGAAAAAGGTCCTTGGTAGTAGGAGAGGCCATTTCTAACCTCAAAAATTCAATGACCTAGTAGTAGAACAAAGGGTAGTAAGGTTAGAAGTGGTAGTGGAACAAATGGAAATGTCATACAAGGAAAAGGCAATTGTCATTAAAAGGCAATAATAGGTTGAAAAAGTTGCCCATCTACATTTGGAAAGGGTAGCTAACTTGGAAAAATGCCTCAATGAGGAAAAAGGGAAAAATGAAGAATTCACCCATTAGTTGGATTTAATAGCCTAATTACCATCAAGGTAAGGGTTGAAAAAAATGGAATGACTTGAATTTAGGAATCACCTTTTATCTTTTTACCATCATCTTGTAACTATTGTCCTACATCAACTACCATTATCTATGGTGTTCAAAAAAACCCATACTCACATGTAGGTATGTTGTAGTTGTTGGCTACCATTTCTAACACCCACAAACCTTTTGTAATGATGTCTATTATCTTTAGCCCCTTGCAAACCTTTTAGTGGCATTGTCTACCATTTATAACCCCTTTTCAACCTTTTAGTTGTGTTACCTACCATCTGCAACATCTTACCTTCTACAAAACCCAAAAATGGGAGATTATTTCCGTTCCAGTGGCCGTTGCCTCCTTACCACAAAATACATATACTACTTTAAAATGTAATACACATAACATAAAGTGGATTCATTTTTTTATTTTTAAAATAATAATAAGTACCAATAGTATTAAACTTTACAATATCTAATGGAGTTACTCTCCCCCTTTCGACTAGTATTCCAACTACAAAAAAATTATTCTCTTCAACCATATTCCATTATAAGAAATACATACATTACATTCCAATACTCTCTTTTCTTTAATGGCACATTCTACTCTTAAAAATAAAAGATAGATTTAAACAATGCAAAATTGAATACAATAAAATGATTCACATTCCCCCTTTTATCTTCCTCGTGAAATAAATAAGGAACTAAAAAGGTTGCCCACCACACATGTGGGTTTTTTTATTTTCTTCTCACTATCCTAATTTCTTCCACACATTCCATTAATTGATTATTTAACAAATACCAATCCTTATATTTAAGGACTAACTACCCCATTAATTCATCCCCTAAATAAATAAAAGATGGTACATAAATCTCCCATTAGTAACTAATTAGTTACTAGGATGCTCAAGGTGTTAGTTAGCCTAAGAAAATTTTCCACCCTTAATAATGGTTCAAAATGGACCAAAAATGAGGAAGATATGGAGGTTGGAAATAATGTTTAGAATGTGATAAATGTTTGGTTTGGCAATGTAAGCATTTGGAATAAATTATTTTTGGACATAGCTTAGTTGC
>Ga0209208_10007798_pt1 | contig 14408 bp, 11 predicted proteins | sample S1TSphfallax_3_FD_187694 | JGI IMG/M metagenome (GOLD analysis project Ga0209208, IMG submission 187694) | Host-associated microbial communities from peat moss isolated from Minnesota, USA - S1T2_Fd - Sphagnum fallax MG (SPAdes) (version 2) | ecosystem: Host-associated > Plants > Peat moss >...
TTGTGTTGCAGTGGGCTGCTGTGGTGGTGTAATTCGAAGAACAGGAACATGACTTTGAACCGGAAAAGTCCTGTGTGGTTGCATTGAGGATTGATGTGGCAGAAGCTGATTTACTGCCACAGTGGGTTGCATCATAAACAACTTGGGGTCTGCATGACCTCCAGCAACCAGCAGCTTTGCACCTCTACACCCAATCAGGCTCAGTTTTTTAAAGATTCACTTTAACCCCTTCCACAAAATCACAATCAAAATAGTAGCCAATATTTGTGGTGCTCAAAAAACAGCAGTGGGTCCAAGAATGGTGCCAGAGGTAGACATGATACTTACAAGTGAGGAGTTCCAGACACAGAGTCACGGTTGTGAGCAGAAGGAGGTGGCTTAAGCTGCTGCTGCTCCAACCTCTGATTCACAAGCTGATTGTTTGCCATGTCTCTGAGGGCATCTTGTTTGATGTCTTCAATTGACTTCCCTGCCAAAAACTGCCTCACAAGCAAAGCCTTGCTACTGTTACATACATATCAAGCAATCACAGGTTCCGAAAGCTATTTGATATCAGTGCTGATATTGTTCTGACCAAGGATGGCGAACATGAAGTCACAAGGAAATATTCCTTCTCAGCATCCACTGTCACTGGATCTAAACATACTCTGAGCAGCTTTATACCTTGCGATATGGCCATCGAGGAATACCATTCTCCTTGCAGATTCGCTTAAGTGTAGAAACACAAACACCTGGCCCAATACATCAACTGTCATATTAGTCCCTCCTTGTGTTCAATAAGCGCTCAAGTAAGACACGAGGAAAGGTGCAATGCAAACCATATGGTTGTTGCCTAAAGATGTGGCACCTTAAGCCGGGCATGACAATGGATAAAAATTACTAGAACTAAAGACATGTGCACTGATTCATAACTATATACGAAAGGGAAACAGAAATTACAACAATCCTTGCTAGATGACTATTTAGCACAATTAACACACTAGCAAAGGACCAAAAACATCCAGAACTATCAGAGAATTGTTGGAAGAAATGGAAGTGGGGGGGGGGAGGTTTTGTCGTCAGGTCTTACACAGCTAAACATTCTTTCATGCAGAAAACCATATCCTACTGAGTAGAATAGTTCAAAAATATATGTACTTATAATGGTCCAAGAGTCTGCAAACAGACAATTTGAGGTCACAGAAAATGCCTGTTGATCTTATGTTGAGATTAGAAAGTTGGTCACCCAACAAAAGTAGATAGATAGCAGTAAGAAAAAGAGGAAAAGAGGAAAGAAAGATAGAAGGCCAAAAAGAAAATGAATCAGAACAGAAAGCAATAAACAGTCCACAATAATCTATCAGACAAAACTGTGAGTCTAGGCTACTTTATGAAACACAACCTGCATATTGTGTTTTTGTCACAAAAACACTGGCAATGGAAAGATGCAGTTGTGATGGCTAGCACCACAAAGTAGGAAAGGAAAGAAAGGAGAACATGAAATGAAAAGAAACTGTTCGAAGAGGGAACAAGAGGAGGTAAAGTTGAAAAGGGGAATCAGAAGAGAAAACTGCAGTAAAATGTGGACCCTGAATAGCTCAATATGTGGAACTAGAAAACCAAAAGTTTGTTTGAAGACTCTCGAGGCCACATTTTTGGGTACAAAGCATTCTCTTTGTTGGGTAACCTGAAGGAGGAATCAAAAAGGACTGCCCATTGTCCTCTGTGCGATAGAATAGAGTAGCATTGCGGCAAATGATTCTTTTGAGACAAAAAGCCTCAAGAACAGCTGTTATTGATGAACAATGTTTGAGCAACTAGAATCAAGTATGTCACATCTGAATCATGTCAATGCCAGCATCCTCCAGTGCAGAAACAGTTATGTGTTGATTCTTAAGCCTACAGCACTTACTTGGGGTTATTACTACATCCAAAGAGCTTGCAAGAGAAGTCAGTACAAATACCAATAAAGCATGAAACAAAAGGAAACGATATGCCTGCATTTAGAGAGCCTTAATCTGAGAGGAATCTGACAAAGTAATAATATATGCGGAACAAAAAATTGTCATTCCTTAAAGTACTTACTTACGAGATGTCTGACCTGGGGTTCTAAGGCATATAAGATTGCAGAATATATAATGCTGCTACAACAGACATGTGCAATTTCAAACAAAGCAATCCAACATTAACAATTGCAAAAGCAAACAGTTTCTATTACTATCAAAGTGGTATTTGGAAAAAACACTAAGTTAGGGTTTAGTCTTGCTTTACCAAGTTTTTGGGCGGCATCCGCAATAGGGACGGCGAAGAACTTGGCCACTTCATTGAAGGTGAGAGGACCATCCGCCCACGAAACAGACTGAGGAGCCATCCCCAGTTTTACCATATTCCGGTTCAGCAAATAATCTGACGGCATCTCGAGCCCTAGAACAGGAGGCTTCTTTCAATTCCGGCCTACACCAAGTCGAAAACACCCTGCACATCATCAGCCACATCCATTCCATCTCCATCATGTATCCTCGTTTGTTATGTAACTCTGCTCTGCTTCATTGGCTTCATAACGCTGAATTATCATCTATCTCAGCATGTGTGTCGCAAATGGAAGATCTTTACAAACAAACCCTCATAAGACAGAATGATGCACAACCAAGCTATTAAACGCTTCAAACCCGCAAAAACCCTCCCACAAGCCAAACCTCAAAACCTTAAGACTTTTTTCAGACTTTGGGCAAGGTTCTCGTAGGTATTCCGGGATTCAAGTACACAACATCCCTTGTGCTGTTCATTGAGAAGACAAGAACCACTAAAAGATCTCCACAGACCTAATAAATTTTTTCTCGAAACCCTGAAATAAATTGACCATAAATTAATACGGCAGATCAAAGAATAGCGGATTAATTTGTCTCAGTAAAAGTATATAGAAATATGTAGGAATGTCTCTCTCTCTCTCTCTCTCTCTCTGTGGCCGCAGCCAACTTTTGTTTTCCAGGTAAAATACTAAAGACATGGGTGTGTGAGAGAGAGTGAGAGAGAGATTCTGGGACAACCTGAAGAACAGTGAAGTCCCTGGATTTCGTTGCAACTAGAATAGTGATATCTGATGACTTTCCGTAGGCTGCTCGTTTGCGTAGCTTTGGAAGACGAATTGGATGCACAAATGGAGTCTCCAGACACCCCCGTGCAAAAAGCTCAAGAGGGAACAGTCAGTCCAACAGTTTACGGTTTCCAAAGACACAGGCTCTTTGCAAGTTGAAAATGTTTCTTTTTTCTTTCTTTTTTTCCTCTTTTTTTTTGGGATATCTAATTTTTTGGCGAAATTAAAACCCAAATAGCAAAATTAGTCGACTTTATTTACACCAGAAATTTTTTTTAAATCCAAAGCTTTCCGAATTCCTTCATCAAAATTGGGTGAACTTTTTTGCCCCCAAAAAAACACATTTTTAATTTTAAACACTGAACTCCATCATCCAAGGGCCATAAGTGCCACATAAAGCACTTGGAGAAATTTCCTAAGTGTATTTGGAAGGCACCTTTAGGTCTCTCTACCTATGGTGAGTATCCCTCCTAGAAAATAGGAGAGATCTTACACCTCCTTCTTAAGAGTGGGCAGGATCTTATGGACTAGGTGATTTACAAGAGGCCGCAAGTTATTGCATATAATCGAGTTGCGAGAGTGGAAAAGATTATATGTGGTACATATGGCCTTGAACCAATTACCAAACATAATTGGTTGTCTACATCAACAAGTTATGGTGGCAAACTAATGGCACATCTTGACACTTCATGTGTTTCTACACACTCAAAGTTATGAGTTATTATTCACATGTAATTAGTTGTCCATTGATGTGTTGTCACACCTCATGGCAATTGATTATGTGTAGGGTATAAAGCCTAAGGATGAGAGCATTATCAAAATAAAGCTACAATCAAACTCGTCTTATGTTTTATAATGTTAAATAGGTTAACATTTAAATAACATCCTCAAAAAAAATTACCTATGTTAAGTAGCATTAATATGAAATTTAGTTAACTTTTTTGTTACTCATTCACACTTAGGAGAACCATGACAAAATATTTTTAATTTAACATTGACTTAAAGTCCCATTCTTATGGGTTGTTACTTACCATTGTGAAAATATATTTATTACAATACTCATAAGGTTCATAATATGAATATATGGATACTCATATTACAATATTGATATTATTACCCTATTTTTATCATTCATAATTTTATGGGTTGCTACTTACCATTGTGAAATATTAATAATATTTAACACCATTTAACATTGTGTGCCACCTAGGATTTTATTTAGGATTTATGTTAGCTAACATTCTTGATTTAAATGCAACAAAAAAATTGTCTTTTAACAACAATTAAACATCAACTTAACATTAAGTGTGATTGTAACATAAGATTTTTTCTCAAGATGTTTAAGTATTAATTATTATTTGTGTTGAGTTTAACAACTGTCTAAGATAAAATATCATACCCTAAAACATTAGGTCCAAGTCCACCAACTCTTGAATGGGTTATGAAGTAGTTGTGTATATAGTTGATCAAGAATTCCTCAAAATGGTGAAGGATGGAAATTGTCCCATTGTGTTAATGGGCCATGACACTCACTTCATGAACAATTTGTGTGAAATAATCAATGTAGTGGTGGACCACCTAGATGCAATGCAAAACCTTGGGGCTATTTGAATGACTAACAAACTCATTTTTGTTTAGCTTAGTGAATGCACAAACAAAATCAACATATTCCAAATTCAATTCCTTCTTGCAACAAATCTTTGAGTTGAAGTAAGAATAACCAATGACCTATTTTCATTACAAATGTTGTTGAATGCCATGTTGTATATCAATAGAGTTAAATTGCAAATGGATGCAAAGGAAGTTGTTGAAGATGAATTCTTATGAGACAATGATGTTAAAAAAAAAAAAAAGGAGTACATGTCCTTGCTTGGTGGACACCTTTGCTTCATTTTCTTTTTTATTGGGTTGGATGGTAAGTGTCCTTTAAACATTCATAACTAATTATTTATAAAAGATAGTTTGTTATTCACAATCCCTGCCACCCAACAACCATCCCTTCTTGTTAATGGTCTTTCAAGTTCAATAATCACAAATCAAGGGCAAGATTTCTTTGGTTTCATTTCAAGTACTTTTACTTGAAATCCTTGCAACTTCAAGTTAATAACTATTGAAACATGATCTAGAACAATTTTCCTTCCAATATAAAAATGGAAGTACACACAAAGTTGTTTGTTTACAATTGATGCATGTTGTTTAACATGTGATACAAATGTTGCACAACAAGGTTTTCAAATCAAATGCTTCAAGTAAACAAATTGTACAACTTATTATCTTCAATGCTAGAATTGTAAATGTTTTCAACAATGTTATTCAAGAAAAGGTTTGAAAGATTTTTTCTTTTCTTGTTTTCTCTAATGTAGCAATAGAATCTACAAGTAACAAGTGTTATATGATCTAGGTTCGAGGTTGAGATACTTGTTTTTAGTGTATGGTGTCTAGTGGGTGTTTTAAATTTGTGTGGATTCTTGCCAAAATAAATGATGGTATAATAGTTTGTTTAGACATGCTTATTTTGCTTCTTTATTTTGAAATTGAATCTAGTTAATAACATTTACAATGTCTTTGGTGTTTTTCCCAAGCTCACTATTGTGAAGAGACGTAGTTTTGGACCATGTTCATATTGATTTTCATATGTTCATCCTTCACATGTTGTAAAAGTGAATTGTTTATATATGTTGGTGTACATTCAATGCTTGTAAAGTAGGATTTTGATTGCTACATGTTTCTATCCTACAAAAAATTGAACAAAGACAAAGATATCATATTAATTAATTGTTATGAAAAAATCTTGGGAAAAATATGAAAAGATTTTTACAAGTGGGTAAAAGGAGCTAATAGGAGCAAATGGTGCCCCCTTAGGCAACTTCTTAATCTAGAATATTATCATAATATTCTTTTTTAAATCTTCAAAAAAATTAATCATTCATTTTTAAAAATACTATTATGTTAAGGTTTATATTTTCTAATTCCAAAATTTTGCCATTTAATTATTTTTTACTAATTAAAAACTTTTATTTTATTTTAGATTGAGTATTTTTCGTTCAATAGATTGATTTCAAATTCATTCACATGTTCCCATGATATATTATGTATGTTGTTATGTAAGTAAATATAACTTTCAATATCAAATTAAATAACCGCTTTCAAATATGAAATATTAAGTAATGGTTACAATTGTTTTGATACGTATTAACATGCTTTCACCCAAGTAAATGCCCATGTTTACTAATGACCTACATGCAGTGTTTAGCAAAACAATGTGATGGCAAACAAAAGTTCATGCCTAATATTCTTGGGATTTTGCAACATTCATCAAAATTTTGTATGAATGTTTTTACTTTTACACACATGATTTAGAAGTTTCAACAAACAATAAAACTTCAATTAAAACTCATACACCTACATAAGTTGAGCAAACCCAAAATGCAATTGTTTATGACTTTTGTGTTTTAGCTAAAACTTATAAATTCAATCTTCCAACACCTACACTTGAAGATCATTAAAATGTTTAAATTGATGTTGGTGTTGATTTTTCATTTAAACAACATTCCATGATATTTAATGTTGTTTTAGTTGGATCAATGCAAGGTTTGTCAATCTATATATTTTTCCAATGTCAAGTGTTCTTATAAACAAAAAAATAGTCATGTTTACCTCCATGGTAGCATGTTGAAATTCATTCTTCTAAGTCATTGGAAGTTTTGTTTTTTCCCATCCTTTCAACATCATTGCTTCCTTGCTTCTTGACTATTTCCATGTGTTGTGTAACCACTAGCATATGCATGATTTTAAATTACTCATTTTGAAGTCGATGCTTGGATCGTTGCCAAGTTTTCAATTTCTTCTTTAATGACCCTTATTAGGTACAAGCATGGTTAGGTGGCTCACTTTTGAAATTTTTAAGAGCCAAAATTTTACACTAGCTAAAATTCTTGAAATTATAACAATTATCAAACTATAAGTCCTATAACTATCTCCTATGTTTTTGGTTATAAATATTGGTAGGCCACCTTTTAAATATCACCAAACATGTGTGGTTAAAAACTCCATATGAAAGTTTAAATCTTCAATGTGAAATTAATAAAAATAATTAAAAATCATGAAAATCATGGCATTTAAAAAAAAATTAACTAAAAAATGTTTTATTGGGAAAGTTTCAATGCATCTTATTATTAAATTCATCATTTGATCACTACTACAAAATGTGTCCTAGTTCATTATGGGTTTCACCTAAAAGGCTTGTTTGATATGGTATAATGTTTTTCTTAGCTTGCAAACCATAAGTTCATTGTTGTTCAACACATAACCTTTGGGTTATTACATGTACACCTCCTTTTGGATGTCTTCATTCAAAAGGATACTTTTGATGTCAAGTTAGTTAATGCCAAAAATCAAACAAATGTTTGGACCTCTATTCAACTTCTTGAACGTTTTGAACATGCTAATATTGTTTAACTTTTATATCATGAACTATATGCACTAGTTTGGCTAATAAAATCATTGATAATGTTAATGAAATATTTAGTAAGGTTTGATACATAAAATGTAAAAATTGAACCACATAAATGAGTGTGTACTAGAATTGTAAGACCATAAGATCCTAGGAAGGTCACATTTCTTTGAATCAAACAACAAGGTATGACCTCTATTGACAAGATCATTTTTATCCATCCAATAGATTTTTAGTGATCCCATGCATGTATAAAATGTTAATCAATTATTGTATTGTTCCTTCAAAAATGAAAATATTGACGTCCCTTTCATTTTCAATTGTTGAACCTACCATTAGTAAATCTCATTCATGAATTGGCTATGATGTTTTTCATGTTATGTATGAGATTGCTTTTGCTCATCACATGTTTTGCAACACCATAGTCAAAGTATCATGGACAATTTTCAAGGTCTCCTTTGAGATGTGTGCTTAGAAAAAATCTTTGTTATTTGCACAAAGATTTTTCCTTTAATCTCATGATTTTTTTACACTACATTCATAATTTGCTTCAACTTTCTTTTATCACTTTTTGTAAATTTCTTCAAGTAGTCGTAGATTGAATGGCCATAAGTTCCACAATTGTAACATTTTCCAAGTTGTTTATGAGATGCCTCGTTATGAATTGGATTTTATTTTTTGAAATGTTTATCATTTAAAATCTTCTTGAAGTTGAGAAGGATTGCATGTCGTCTAATTATTTTCATTCTTCTTAGATGTTGCCAATGAACTTCATTAAATGAGTTTGCTTCATAATTTGTCAAAGGTGGGTAATTCATCTTGTGAATACATTCCATGCACAAAAGCTTCATGCTCATTTAGTAACACATTGAAAACAATTAGAACAACATTAATGCCATGGAGTGTATCTCCCATTCCAATGTTTTGGATCATAGGATCCTTTACCATGAGGAGAAAATCTTTCCATGTTTGTTCGTTCCATATTGATGTTCTAAAGTTTGTATCCAGGCATTAGTTATCTTGTGTTAGAATTGGTTTCAAAGAGCGCTTTGCACTTGTTGGACAACATTTAGCAAGATCCTCCATGTGTTGAATGTAGGGGATGATATTGTTTTTCACTAAGAGATTGATGATGGCGAATGCCTTCAAAACAAAAATAGGACCATCAATGACCACATGACTAGGGTTTGGTAAAATGTGGTGCCAAACCATTTCCTTCTTCAATATGTTTTTTATCCAAAAATTCCATGAAGATTAATCAAGTACTCCAAGCTTGTTTTCTTTCACCAAGTTGATTCTTGTTGTGATTGTTGATTTTGTAGTAAGGAACCCCACAAGAGTTTTTTCTAGTTAAGCCTTTTGATTGGATTTTGCTCTTATTCTATTGATGTAACATGAGATTTGTATGTTTAATTGTCCCTCTCTAACTATTTGCTCAAAGCTGAATCCCCAACTCATCTAAGCAAGGAGTTTAGCTTTTGCAGTGAGAAACTTTGTGACTATCTATATGCTATTCAAACAACTTATTGCCTGCACATTGCTTTGATACCATGTTGATTTTTTGAGACAAGCTACAAAGAGCTTGTAAAGGGATAAGATTATATAGCACATAAGTTGATATAATGATCATTAGTGTTCAGATCCAATGTATATAAATTAGACTAAGCCAACTAATGCTAATTAATGAGAGCTTCCTGGTATAAAGAAAATGGTTATGGTTCCTGAGTATTATCCTGAATGTGTCAGTCTTCACTGCCGAATTAAGAATTCAACTTGCTTAAATTTATGGAGCAAACTAAATGGGAGGTGTGGTAATTTCTATAGGGAGCCTGGAGATCCCTTACCCAAAACTCTAACCCTAATCCTTGGTTCAGGATTCAAAATACATAACATAATACTGAGCAGTCCTTCACCTCCACATGTTGAAAGCTACAAAATCTTCCAAGTGCAATTTGCATTCAATATGGACAAGAGAGAATTCCTGGCAACTAAACTGCCTGCTATGGATGCTCTGCAATCAAATTTTAATGCTACAATGGCTTTGCAAGCCAACTCAACAGACTTCCAAAATGCCAATGTTCTGGACTATTGTCATCACATGTCACTTACTAGGAGATAAATTCTTAGAATTTTCAGCTGGTACTTGCTAACACAAATGCAAGTGCAACAAGAGGTTGAATGGTGCACTATCCTTCCCTTTCTGTTCCTCTGTTTCATGGTCTACTTGACAATAATGCCACTTGCTGGACTTTGGTAGAGCTCATTCTCTTGCTGCTCTGGCCTTCTCCCCTTCAACATCAACATTTGGTAGCTTCATTCATCTGATGCCCATACACCTCTTTTTTCCTATTACATTTCACTCTACAGCTCTCTCCATAACCTCACTAGAATCCAAATATGTTTTGCTAGTACAGATCCCGTATTTTAGGGTTTTTGAATCCTATACAGGACATTTCTGGTCTGATGGGCCCTTATTCTGGTAAATTCTACGGCCTCAGGCTTTACCTACCACAAAATATTCTTCAATTATGAAATTTTTTGTACTTTGTCTACGAGTACATTAGTGTTTATTGTTTCACACCATATAACAATCCTAGTTTCTAAGGACAGTGCCCCCATGGCGCCAGGATGCATTAAACAAAACTGTGATGGAAAGGGATGATCAAACTCTGGCCAGTGAACAAGAAAACAAAAAACCTGGGTGTCCAAAGTCCAGACCTGTTGTCCAAACTTGTCATGTCCAAAGAAGCTGCCCAACCAAAGCAGTACTCTCTCCAACTTCAATCCTAAAGGGGACTGCATATCTGGTGGGTGGTGATTTTGTTCCTCACAGATTCCAACACTGGGTGGCACTTCCTTTTCATGGAGATAGACAACACATGTTTGGGAGATGAGCACAGTGAGGAACCTTCATGTACAGCAATGGGCACAGTTGTGATCTTTGTTCCATACACACAAGAGAGAGGCACTACAACTTAATCCTCAGGGCATTTATCCAGGTCACCTGCTGCATGTGTGTGCATACATGATCCAACAATTCACAAAAGAGATTGAATCTGAGAAACCATCAGTATATAATGTTCAGTAATGTACATTCCATCCACATTTTTGTGGATATCTGTTTCAATTGCCAGTTCATGAAGCTGAACTTAAAAACTCAAAGTAGTAGTAGTCCAAGTATTGTTTGGTGCCCACCACAAATCCATATTACTTTTTAAAACTCTCAAGGAAGAAGATGATACTTTCCTAAGATCCACCACAACCCAATCCCCACAAGTAGCAAAGTGGTATTCTACCCTCCGATTGCAATGGTGGTGAACTATACCACCCAGAGGAATTTGATTCCAAAAAACCCAGAAACTTCTGAAGTGCCAGGGTGAGCATCAACATGACCTTCCTTACAACCTATGCCCCTCATGATCCTTGTCTTCAAACTCTGTACACTGTTAAGCTAAATCCTTGGACTATCCTAAACATCAATAGTTAGTCAAGCTACTAAAATGAGCCCACTCTAGGTATGGTGCTTGCAGTTATGTTTTGATAAGCCCAATATGTGCAGAAATTTGCCTGTAGGCAACCCCATTATGGTGTAGTTTCCACCCACTTTGACTTTCTCCCTCCTTGTTGTCTCTTCATGTTGAAGAAGAGCAAACATAATTCCAACTTCACAAGCATGCTAGCCACCTCTCCAAATGCTTCTTATGCTCTGAAAAAGAAAACACCGTATCGCAGAAACCACATTAGGTTACAACATGGATACTGAGATCACAAAACCGTTGATGACAGTAAGTGATAGGTAAGGCCCTGGGACAGGGGCATTACCAGAATACAACGTCTGCCCAAGGCAGCAGCCAAGGGCAGTGCTGAATTCTGGTAACTCACCCATCCAAGGGCCTTACTGTGCTAATGACCATGTCAGCTCCTACTCATCACATGAAGAAAAATTGGTGGGCCCTTACAAAAATGTAAGAGTGAAACATAAGATGACCTCCAGTGCCAGTAGGGAAGATTACAGATTTAAGGCGCCTTCCAAACACACTGGGAAATCTCTGACATGTCATTACATTTATGTACCTTAGGGGCAGATCAACAACATGGGAAGAAGCCCACACACATATCATGCACATCTAAAGAATGTATAAATAGGTAAAGGAATATGTGAGATAGAGCAAAGAAGACAGATCACAAGGCATTCCACAAAAGCTACTTGAGACCAACAACTACTAGTGTAACATTTGTAGAGATTGGCCTACTTCAGGATTTCACAACAAATTCAATGCCAACAACATCATCCCATGTGGAAGAAGTGCAGTTGAGAGTTTAAAAAAAACGAGAGAAACTCTTCATGAGGATTACAACAACCCACCTTCATTGGTCTGTCTGGCAAGGTTGGCAAGAATAGTGGCCCAGGCAGGTTCTGCATTCTGTGGTGCCTCCTGATCAGACCCAACTACTGGTGACCTTGCAGGAGAGCCATAGCAAGGAACAAGGACTGCAAAGCTGTCCTCCAATTCATTGTCGGTGAAGTCACTATGATGAGGTTCAAACCAACCCACAGACCAATCTGAATCCTCGGAGTCAGAACCTGACATGGAGATTCCGTCAGCAGGTACTATGACAAGATCAAATTCTGGATCCATGGACCTCTTGGACTGCAGCTTTTTCTGTGATACTCTTCTTCTCCTCCCTTTCCTTTTCTGCCACCCATGAGACGTGGATGATGATGATGATGATGCAGCAGCAGCTGAAGAAGAAGAAGAAGAAGCTACTACATCTTTCACACCAGCTGCACCTCGAGCTATGAAGCTGCTGTGGTGGGTATGGCGGGCTTTGTGAACAGGAGGAGACAAAACTGTGGTGTCTGAGAATGCTGTGGGCTTCCTCCATAGCCCTGCTAATACAATTGCTGTTATGGCCATCCAAAGCTGTTCAGACTCAAGATTTTGGCACCAAAGAAAAAAAAGTCTTCAAAAGCTGAGCTGAATAACTCTATCTTGCTGCGGAAGGCACAAACCCAACTTTATAGAAAAAAAGTAAAGTTGGGTGGCTAGGCACAAAGCTCCATTCCTGGGTTTCTAAGGCATGAATGAAAGAATAGGTAGACCACAAAAACAGGACTGCCTATGTTTTCTTCAGACCTTCTGCTTCTTCTTCTTCTATCAAAAGGATTTGGACAACAACCCAAAAAAAAAGGATCATCGCGAGGTTTCAAGTGCTTTGCACCCTGAACAAAACTAGCAGCAGCTAAACGGAATGTTTACGCAACACCTCCAGCTTCTCAAGATCTCTTCTTGTGGCATTCGGAACCAAGGTTTCAAAAGGGCCCGGATTTGGTGGAAATCTGAGCACAAAACTCACACACAAGTGAAAGCCTATTCTTCTCCAAGCTTCTTTTGATTATTTACTTTCCAAAAGGACAGGAGTTTCTACCATTTGATAAGAAGATGCAAAACTCACATAAATCCAAGTCCCCCAGCAACACCCCAAGAAAAAAAGAAGCGAAAAATAAAAAAAGCTCTCAGAGACTGTTTTTTTCTTTCTTTCTTTCTTTCTGTAATGGGTTCTAGAAAATCTCGAGAAAGGATGGGTTTGTTCTTGTGTCACAAGTTGCGAAAAAAAAAATGAACCAGCGACACAAAAGATGAAGTTTGGCAAAATTTCTAGCAACAAAACCAACCACCAACCCTTTCTTTCCCTATTATGAAATGGCCCAAAAACAGGCTACCGAAAAAATCCTTTGCTTATGAGAGAAGAATAGAAACATGCCTTGCCAACAACACACACACACACACACACACAAAAACATAACCCCAACTTCCTTCACAACCTCTCCCTCTCTCTCTCTTTCTCTCTCCTATGAGGAGTCCATGGCAGGGAGGGAGTCCCCAAATGAAAGAAGCAACAACAGCAGAGACGAGTTGAGAAGCCAGAGATATATAGTTACCTATGCAACGCTTTGTACTAGACTGAACAAAAGGAACAAAAGGCTGTTTGGAGGGCTTCTTGAGTACACAAAATACACCACCAGTTCTACACCCTAGTAGCCTAGGCCCACCATAACTTGTTTGTTTGGTTGTGTTGTTGTTTTTTTTTGGGGGCGGGGGCCTTCTGGTGGTACAACACCACCTTTATTAAAAAATAATAAAAAACACCTTTTCTATGGAAATGCAGTTGAAAACAAGTTGGGAAAAAAGAGGCTCATCACATTATGTGGCTCTCCTGCTCCTTATGGCAAAGTTCAAACAAGCGGTAGTTAAAATAAGAGAGTTTCATTGAATCTCTCCCCTAAAAAAACACGATTAAAACAGAAGAACTTAAAATGAACATAATCTAAAACATAAAATGAACTTACATCTGGTGAACATTCCTCATAATGTGGGACCAAATCAAAACTACATCATGGTTCCATTAGTCTCGACTCTCTCCCTTACAGACAGAGCCAACAAAAGTAGAGAACACTGTAGTGTTAAAAAGCTGGGAAAAGAGCAGAAAGGATGTACATAAGTGTGGCTGTGTCTGGGGCAGGCATTTGTCTAAGGGACTTCCATGATGCGCAGCTATTTTTAACCATTTCACAGCCTTGTAAAGCCCTTGGCAGGGTTTTTGCCACTAGGAGGAGCAGGCTGTACAAAGCGGGTTTTCATTACTCTCATCTCCCCGGGAGGAAGTTCTAGTTCTTCATTGGGAATTGTGCTTGTTCATGATGAATTATGAGTTTTTCAATGACAATTAGCTTCTTCAAGTGGGCCTTCATTTAGTGGGGGCTTTACATTGTGCAATGCCCTAAGGTGTTAGTTATCTTACACAATAATATTTACTTTGGAGTATTTGGAACTCCTCCAAAGTAGCGCATGAGTATTCCATCTTTTTAATAAATCATTG
>Ga0209208_10007799_pt1 | contig 14408 bp, 10 predicted proteins | sample S1TSphfallax_3_FD_187694 | JGI IMG/M metagenome (GOLD analysis project Ga0209208, IMG submission 187694) | Host-associated microbial communities from peat moss isolated from Minnesota, USA - S1T2_Fd - Sphagnum fallax MG (SPAdes) (version 2) | ecosystem: Host-associated > Plants > Peat moss >...
TTGTTTTTTTTTTTTTTCATAGTCCTTTTTTCCACAGGTTGTGATGAGTTGAGTGAAATGGTTTGTTTCCACGATCTCTCTCGGTCAACAACAAAATGTATGGTGTTTGGTGGTGCAACTAAGTCAAGCATTTATTACACCTCGGACGAAAATGGAGACTACTGAAATGCATAATAATGCAAAAGGGGATCTGCTGTGCTACTTGGGACAAATAGGCATCCCATTGTTTCAATGTAAACTGGCTGGAACCACTCACTCACTCCACTACTACTGTAGTAGATTAGAGCTTATTTCATTTAGTTGATTCCCAAGCTTTTGCATGTGACTGTTGTTATTGTGTCAGATGAAAGAAAAAAACAAAATTCCCAATTGAACCAACGCACCAAAGTATGATTGCTTATATTAGAAAATGCATTGACAGCACTCAATCCATCGATGCTGAGAAATTCTTCTTCCTTCCCGCCCCCCCCCACAAAAAAAACAGAGAGAGATATTTCCATGACAACAATGGAGGATGCGCATCATCAGCATTGAGGTTCCATCAATGCAGAGAGGGGAAAAACAAAAGCTGAGTAATTTCTTGAGTTGCACGGGTGTTTGATTTTGTTACTAACTGCTGGTTTTGGGTTTTTTTTTTCAAAAAAACTTTCAGAATTAGATCAGAACCATCCCCATTTTTTGGGGGAAAATTTTGAAAAATCAGGATTAAAGAACTGGTTCCAGTTCTGACTGTTTCAGAATCCTCAAAGAACCAAGGTGTTTCCTGAAATGACCAGCACAGACCCGACAGTTCCATACATGGTTATTTGAATTCCTTCCGTGCTTTTGACAACCGTGGTTATAACATCAGAACAAATTCTCTGATTTTTGAGAAACATGGTGTTTATCAACCCCAAGAACTGCCTTGATGACCACTTCACCTTTCTTTTTTGGATACCCGCCCAACACCTGTAATTTCCTCATGTTAGAACAACTCAATTAGAGGCATCAATTGCCTATCTGTCAAAAGAAAGGAACTCAAAAGGAAGAGGCAAGGCATCATGGCATCTGTTCGCATCCAAGACCTTGACAAGACTTAAATATACCAGCCTTTGGACTGGTGTTTATCCATTGGACTGTACCAGTGTTGGACTCGTATCATATTTTGTACTTAAAGAACTGCCAAAAATTTCATACTGCAGTGGAGGGCACCTTAGAGCATCTCCAGCGGTGCTCATTATGTGACCCTGCAAAAAATATTTTTCACATCCAAGTTTAGTTATTTACTTTTTTGCACCCATAAAACTGAAACTGGAAGAGCAAATAGGTGAGGGACTAGTAATAGCAAACCACCTGGACCAATCATTATGATGGGTGTCAATCACAAACACTGGGCAGCACTCAGATTGTTCGTTTTGTTACACTCTTTTCTGCAGGTGCACAGCATTGGTGCACCTCTTACGAGCCACTGCGCACTGTGTAATTATGCTCAACCAAAACTGTTTTCCTGATCCAAACCGGCATATTTTGACTTTTCTTCATCTAACTTTACTGTGCAGGGTCACATACTGAGCACCGCTGGAGATGCTCTTAAACACATAAGGTTCAATGGGCCACACCAGAGGGAGATTACATTTTGTTGTGAAATGTTCATCCATACAAATGGATAGGGTGGGAGAAAGTTACTTTACCTTCAGCAACACCCTCGGATGAGGACGGAACTAAAATGTGGGCACGACCTCAACTGCCACCTCAAGTGATATCCTAAAAAACCTCAGGTGACAGATTTCTTAGAAAGTGATAGCAGGGCAATGTCAATACTAGTCTGGTATGAAAAAGGAACACACTACATAGCGATATTATTTGCATTGATGATTAAAATTCATTGACCCTCTCAGTAACAAGCATATGGGATGCTCTGGAACTTTGTCAGTACAATAAGTTTGTTTCAAAGGATAATCACTCAAGAAATGAACAACATTACCGTACTGCATTGGCAGTTTTGACACTTAATTTTATTATTTTCCAGAAATGTCGAAAATTTCCCAAAAAAGAATTCAATAAAGGTTAAAAGCTAAACATTGGATCTTGAAGAATATTCCATTTGTCAAAATAAAAAATTCAAAATTAATTAATTATTCAACAGACATGTATTGAAGCTACCAAGGTGCTATCATACTCATTACTAGTATTTTTTTTCCCACAAAATGGACATTAGCCTAGTGTTGAGTACCAAATTTTTAAACACCTACAAGACTGTTAGGATATCCATCTTCAGAGTAGTTGTAAACCCAGTACTAGGCCAATATGGGTGTACGTTAGGGTGCAGATGCTAGCTAACTGATATCAGAGACTGATCTGGTATTCCAATCAGTGCATGCATATAAAAGATTTCATATATACAATATAGCACTCCAGAACAACAGCACTAGAGTTTTCTTTATGCTCGTGTGTTGTTACAGGGACAAGAATACCAACCTGCTGTGGGTTGTGATGACAACAACACTTAGAAGAGAGAGAAGAACTGCCCTTCAAGTAATAATACGATAAATTGCAATCAGAGGTCACTGTTCTTCCAGCAGTGTCAGAGGTCCTCCCTCCTGGATTACACAAGAAAAAAAGCTGTTATTCATTCTCCAAAGTCCACACAAAAGAAAGGCTTACTTACACCCCCCAAAGCCAAAGTGAGATTCTTTTTTGTTGTTGGGTTCCCATCCCCTGGGACAACAGATCGAAGAGCTATCTCTGACTGCCAGTGGTGATGCCAAGTTCCAACCAGCAGAATCCCTGGGGTTGGAATTTCAGCTACCCTGGTGCTAATGGAACCATATTAATAGCATCATCATCAACATCATCAACCGAGCAGTTACAAGTCAGCTTTTTCCAAAGGAATCAGGAATTCTTTGCATTAGAACTTTGCCTTAGTTTTTCCCAAGGTCACCAACTACATACCTACTAGCATATGAATTCAAATGTACTCAAATTTCACTCATATGAATATGTATGTACATCACCAATGACCATGCAGACCCTTACCTTGCCCCAAACCCTAAAATGGGGGTGTCTGGATGAAAATCTACAAGTGGATGAGTGATGTAGGGTAATATAATAACAATCTCCACAGATGCACATTTTTGTTAATATAAATTTCACAAGTATTTGTTTCTTTTCATTGCACTCCCATCATTGTTTTGTATGCTTTTCATTTTAATTACTGAGTATTACTCATAAATTTACGGTTGTTTAAAAGACCAACATACTCTTGTGTTTGGTGACCGTGGTTTTTTAAACTAGTCTGTTTCTGTAAAACAGCAGCAGCCATATCACTTACTTGGCCGTGTTGCTGGTTTTTGGAGTCTTCGGTTCACCACAAAATGTAACACTGCAAATTGCAGCCCAATCGTACCACATTTCAATCTCCTCCACTGTTGTCCTGAACATTTGCTTTGGTATCCTGGGATCTGTCTGCATAAAACCTGAACATTGTCCTTCAGTCTCCTCCTACTACTACTCTTTGTGACAATACGCTATGTAGTTATTCAACCTGAGTACAACAGAATATGTCCCGCCAAAACAATGATCTATTTATAGTTTGTCCTTTTTCCACACAGAGGCAAACTCTTTGGGACTAAGGGAAAAAAGCAATCTGTAAACACAGAGAGCCGTCTGCTGCATACCACCACCACAACCCCTTAGGAACACATCTTTTGTGACCACTGTCAATAGCAGCAACAACAGATCTAAGCGTGATATGATGTTTTACTCTCAAAAAAAATTCCAAAGACAAATGTGAAGAGTATCTCTCTCTTCCAATCCACTCAAATCTAATTCATCTAATTCTAGAATCTATGTGAATATGGTTGGCAAATATCCAATAAAAATCATCATCGGGGTCTTCAGTCTTCACTTTGCTGTAAAATGTTACCACTGGAAATGTTACTACAAGAATTTGAATAGTTGTCTTTGTCAAAACAGATCTAAATGTTAGAAAAACCTGTTACAACCCCCAATATTATATAGAGATGTTTGACCTATAGCTTACTTCATGTGAAACACATATTAGTTATGTGTGATGACACCAGTTCAGAATTCAAGGTTTTTGAATAAAATTATCGAACCCAATTTTAAGGTGTTTCTAATAAAACAATCAAGACAAAAAATGCCTAATATTTGCCATTTGTATGGTAAATGCCTACTTAACCAAGGTTCTTAATTTGAGAACACTTCCTCTAATGACAAGGTAACAAACCTAATGACCCCCCGTATAATACTTTTCTTTGGACATTTCCTGCAGGTCTTCTTTTTTCCCCTCCTGCAAAAATGATTGAATCACAAAGTTCGTACTAAGCTATATATACCCTGAATTCAGAAAAAGTGGTTTCAACTTGAGATTCACTATTGAACAATTCGTTCAGTTTGAAGTTCAAAATGAAGAAGAACAAGGGGAAGTCTGGCAACCACACATATCTGTAAGATTGCAGTGAAAACCTCCAAAAATAACACTTTGAAGCTAAGACAACAATGAGTGTGGTCATTACCATATGAGAGTTGTTCCAAAAGTGTCAGACCTTCCACCTTCATCACGACTGCCACACATCAGAAACAAATTATTAATTTGGAAACCCAAGAGCCTGTGGCATACATCTCTCCTAAAAACACTTTCGCATTCTTCTAGATGCTAAGTTCCAAGAAATACTGTATGCAGACTCGAAATCTGGGGCTACTTATGTGCCAATATCCAATGATTAGCAGTGTACAGGAACATGCATTAGCTATACATCTCACAACATAAGTACAGGATGGAGAGAAGGCAGGTTGGAAGCTACATGATATTAGGGAGGCAAATGATCTTGCATTGCAGTCTATGATATTTGTCACACATCATTGCTGGATGAAGTGTGAGAAAATAGTGTAGATTGTAATGCAAGAGAAGAGGCAGCCTTTGACAAACAAATGTTGTTTCACAACATCTTCTTTCAATTGTTTGGTCAGATCGGCAAAAAAAATTTGATTAGAAACCCAAAACTGGAGAAACCTATGGTGCTGTCCACTGTGTCACCACTCAAGCCAAAACATTCTAACATTGATGTGACTCAGGAGCACTGCAGTCTGTCACCTTGTTAAATCAGGTGAATACCTTCTCAGACAAAAGTTCTGTTGTATTTGATTGGATACTTGTTTTATGGAACAATCCCATACTTCAGATAATGTTCCTAGACTCTTATGAGTTGATTGTAAAATAGGCATTATTACTTATATGGGTTGTGAAACATTCATTTCACCTTGATCATTGCTGAACTGGAGTTGGCTTTGCTGTTGGGCTCATCGAGGTCTGGACCTTTCTGGAATCAAACTCAATGGACAAGACAGCTAAAATCAAGGTGACGACCAATAGCATTGGTTGTGCCCTAGTTTCATTATCCCCAGCTTTGCAAACTTCAATGCTCAGGCTTCAGAAGAAGTGTCTCTTTCAAAAAGAACCAACACTTTGAGTAGTGTACCAAACATGCTCATGTGCCTAGGTTCACCACTGCTCCAGCAAGTAGTGGTCCAGCCACCACAAAAAAACTTGCTGCCAAACACCTGAGCGATCCAGATCAAAGAGAAGACGACAAATGTATCAAGAAAAAAAACTGCCATTCCCAGTATAAGATATGACCAACAACCCAGGCAAGTACAGACTATCCAGCAGTACATAATTGTGAGGTACCACTGTCAGAATAAATGGATATACTCTTCATCTTACAATCTGACCAAAAGAAGAAATAGATGGCACAAACAGGATGCACAGCAATATGATTGTAAGTCTTCCAAAACCCTAACCACTGAACCACATTTTGAAGGCACTGACAATGTGTCCTGAAGAAAGAAAGCTGCAGTAGGAGTATTACAACTCAAGCCAAGGCAAATGCACCTGCAGAACGTCATGCAACAAAAAGGTTAGTGCTCCTCTCATCATCGTGCAAGGGAACAATTGTGAAGATGAAGTCTAGGCAATTGAAGCTCATAAGAATGTTGCAAATAAAAAGAAGAAGAAAATGTGCACCTGAGGTAGATTAATCTTATTGGAGACATATAGTAGTAGTAGTACCTGCAAAACCGTTTCAACTTGAAGAAGATTCATTAGCTGATTCAGAGTGGATTTCATGTTCTTGATCTGCATGAGAACACTGAGTTTTCACATCTTCAAGATTCTCTCACTAGTTTTACCCCTAAAAACTGTTGCATAAAGATCTAGTTTCGAAATCAACTTCAAGTCTGAGGATCTGTAATCTTTCTGAAATTCAAAGCCCCGTTTTCATGCTCTATTGTGGTTAAGCTGTTTCATGCATCACCTGTGGAAGTTTTCTTTCCTGTTTCTAAAGGAGTCTGAAAATGCATCGCCTAGAGGATGTGACGGAGGAGGTGAGAACATAGATAGGATGCATTTCCTTAAAGTTCGGTCTTTAAAAATTGCTTTGCTTAAGGAAAACCTTGTCGTGAACAACAAAAGAAAAAGAAAACTGTGAACTTCTCCTCCTATTTGAGTACCAAAAACCGCCATGCTTCAATTAACGCACATATTAACCAGTTACACTTGTGCAAGGGCGCAAAAGATTCATGAGAAAATGAAGCCCGGAAAAACTTGTCATGAAACAAAAACAAAGAAGAAAAAAATTGTGAACTTCTTGTCCTACTTGAATCCAAAACATCGCCATGCTTCAATTACCTCGAGTAACGACCTGCCTTGAGAGGTTGTTGTGCAAGGACGCAAAAGATTCGCGAGAAAACGAAGGAAAAAACTTGTCAGTGAACCCAAAAAAAAGAGAATAATGCTAATTTGTGAACTTCTTCTCCTACTTGAATCCAAAAGATCGCCATGCTTCAATTGATGCGCATAACGACTTGCCTTGAGCTTGTGCAAGGACGCGCGAAAGATTCGTGAGAAAATGGAGGAAAAACTTGTCATGAACAAAAACAGGAAAAACGATTTGTGAACTTTCTTCTCCTACTTGAATCCACAAAATCATCGTCATATGCTTCAATTAACTCGCATAACAACCTGCTTGAGCTTATGCAAGGGCACGAAATATTTGTGAGCAAATGAAGGAAAACTTATCATGAACAAAATAAGAGAAAAAATTGTGTACTTTCTTCTCCTACTTGAATCCACAAAAACAATCGCCATGCTTCGATTAATTAGCATAACAACCTGCTTCAGCTTGTGCAAGGGCGCGAAAGATTATGTGAGAAAATGGAAATTTACCTCCACACAAGTTCGCAATACATTACGCAAATTTTCTTTTTTCTCGACGCCGCCTCCCCGTCTGAAATCGCTTCAAAACTCACCACGCTGAGGATGAACTTGATCATAAAAATTATTGAGCTCTTTCCCTTCCATTTCCGCTCATGATCTGCTCCAAGATAATAGAACAATTGCTAGAGAAGATATTGAAAATTTGCTTGTGAATATGGTGTTGGAAAAAAAACTTCCAAACAATACAAATTTGAAAAGACACATTTCCATGCCTATTTACTTGGGAATGGGCTAAACAATTCAAGTTTTGGAACTTTCCAAGTGACAACTTATGACTTATGGAACCTAAAGTTGTATTACCTAAACTAGTTGCGATAAATCATCATCATTAGAATTATCATGCATGAAATTAATAACTAAAAAAATGATTTTCAAAATTTTGAAAAAAAAAAAGGGTAGACCAAAAAAGGTAAATTCTTTTTAAAACAAACAAGTGAAACAATGATCATGAAAGGAGTTCATGACCAATTCCATTGATTCAAATTTATTAATTATCATCCATACTTTAATATGGTAAAGATTATTTCATGTCATTTATTGTCAATTTGATGGTCCATTTTCATCCATGTGATGAATTTCATGCATTGATGTCCAACAATTTAATTTCAATCATATAGTTGGATCTATCCACATGTTATAATCCATTTCATCCATTCCAAATGTTTGATACTTGATGTCAATTTTCTTCAACACTTGTGTGAGGTAATGCTTAAGGAGCATGACATTCCTAAAATAATGGTCCATTTCCTTGACTATTTCTTATTTTAAGTAACCTTAATCCAAGGGCATTAGCTAATGTAAAGCAAGACCATTGATGTGAAAAGCTAAAAGGCCCAACGTGTTACAACTTTTGTATAACACTTCATTTTTTGAAGTAACCTTTGCACTTGTGTAATAAGTCATTGTATGGACATTGGCCTAACTAGGGAAATTGTGCTCTATAATGTGCCCCTCCAAATGCATAGAAAATTCAAGGAAAGCTTTATGTTCAACCATACTATCAAATCTATCTATATCTTCAATTTCATCCATGTAGTCCTCTTTTATACAACTTCAACTATGATTCCAAAGTTAAAATTTTCCAATTCAAACAATGCAACCTTTCAATTATACATTTAATTATGTGAAAATAAAAATAAAAATTTCTTCTATTTTCCCCTATGCCAAAAGTGATCGTAAGTGTTTGGTCAGGCAAAATTTTAAAAGTGGAGGTAATTGATTTGTAATTCTGCAAGTTATTAAATTCGAGGTAAGCATCCAAGAATACAAATTAAAACATTCAATACAATGCAAACCTTCCAAGCTTTCATGGTGTCAATCCTCATAGGTTGAATGGTCACCTCAAATTAAAATTTACTAATGTTGGGTGGTCATTTGTATTTGTGATTTAAAATTGTTAATTCTAATTGCATTGTCATAAAATTGAATTGTAACCTAACCAAAATTTTGGTTCAACCAATTAATTGGAACCACTAAAAATGGTGACTAAAACTAATCTAAAAACCTAACTTTAGGTCTTGGGTTTGGGAACGAGAGAACCAAAATTGGACTTGGAATTTAGGTTTCAATTTTGTTCTTAATTGTAATCAAACTAGAGTGATTGATTAGGTATTAAGTGTCATCATTGAATTGAAGTAGGATATTCATAAAAATTCAATTTGAGTTCCAATTATAAGGTTAAAAAAAATTCTTTTTCCTTTAGGGCTTAAGGTTTGCTTTTCATTGGTTGTTGTTTCCCATCTCCATCTTGGTTTTCACCCTATAGGCTTCATTTTTTCATTTTCCATCATGCTTACTTGGTTTTCTTTTTCCATATTGTTTTTAATCAAATTCATTAGCTAAAAAATACACATGTCATTTAAGCCACCAGTCAAAATGGACATGTGTTTTAATCAAAGTGGATAAGGTAATCAGTTTGGACAACTTACAAAACCATGAATTGTAGTAATGCTTTCACATTGAATTTTGATATGGGGATGTCAAAAGGAGTAGTGGACACTTTTGTTTTAATTGTTCATTTTCTAAATCACAATTGAAAGCCTAGTCATGTAACTACTGGCTTGTTTGAAACAACTAACACATTTGGGATTGCCATGGTGACAAGTTAATGAAGTGTTATCAACTTATGGTTTAAATGTTAAGATTTTTCTGTATGTCAAAAATGAAAGTAACAATCTTTCAACTATGACCTTTGCCCTTATTCCATTTATTTCATGTCAAGTTTTGACAACACCATTTATAAGGAGTTGTTGGGGTCATGCCATGTTTAAGTGGTGCAAATATGCAATATATGACACCAAAATTTATATGTTGGACTAACATCAAATTCCATTCAATAATGTTAAATTTGTACAAAATGATAACCTAGACCAAAAAAAGTGGGAAGGCCCACCAAAAGTGGCAAAAAACATATTTCGATACTAATATACATCCATGCTACAAGATAAAGACCCCAATGATGACATGATTTACTTCAAAAATGATTTTTTATCCCAAGAAACCTTGGGATTAAAAAAAACTATATCTATTTGTTATGGACAACAACTATCAATGGCCTTTTAAGGGTGTGTATCAAGTCCATAGGTTTGGGTTGTAGCCCAAATTTTTTATGATACACTTGGGCCATTATTAGTCAATGTGTTATAAACCAAAACCAAGGTTTATGGTTGTTATATGATGTAGTTATTTCTACAATTTCTTTTGTTATCCAAATGTTGGTAAATTGTTTGTCATAAACCCAATATTTTGATGCAAAACTACAACTTATGTGGTAACAAATGCAAATGGTAACAATAATGCAATGCTTCTTTTCTTTTATACATGTTTTTTAGGAATTAGAGTTCATAACATGTTGAATATGATGTTGGACCTGCAATTCAAAGGCTTAGGGTTAGTCATACAATGTGTTGGAAAGGAGAGAATACAATGATTACATGTGAGTATGACAAAGATGTCTTATTTCCATTCCTAAATCATGCATATTTAAGACTTTGAACCCAACTCTTGGCAATGATATTGTCGCTACCTTTACTATGAACAAATTAGAAGGTGCATCATCGTATGACCTCATTGAAATTGATGAGGAAATGGTTTTATTAATGGTCAAAAAACAATTAAATCGCTATAGGATATGAAAAGTGATTGATGATGAGTGCACTAACCCTCTTGCATGGTGGAGAGCTCATGAATCATAGTTTATTTATGTTGTTTTTGTGGCTTGATATATTTGAGGAATTGTTGGGTCACAAATTGAGGTAAAAAAAGTGTTCAATGTTGCAAGTATATGCATAAACATGTGGCACTAATAGTTGGACATAAAAACCTTGAAGATGCTTGTGAAAATTTATAGAAATTGGTTTGATGATGTTCAGGAAGGAACAATGTCTATGGACGAGTTCATGGAAATGGAAGAAACTTTGATGGAGGAAAATGAAAACAATATGGGTAAAATTGGGTTTTTGAAGGTGGATGATAACACCATTAGCCTTTTGGTTTCTTATTTTCTATTCAGTCCTTTGCAAGTTTGTTTCAAAGGTGGCAACTTGGGTTACACTAACTTAAGGTAGGCATTTAGAAATGACAAGATGGTTGAGGAATGTAAGGTTTGTTACACTAGTGCTAAGTCAAGAAAATTGCAAGGTGCAAGAATGCCAAATGTGGGTGGGTGTGATAGAAGGAAGGTGGCAACTCAAGGTGCATTTGTGGGAAATCATGACAATAAGATTCTATTTGGGGATCTTGCGATCTTTGGAGAACCTTTGGGCATTTTGTGAAGTTTTAGGATTTACTTGGGTATTAGCAAAAACTGCTCTATGAGGTCGAATTGAGTGGTTGAAGGGCTTGAGAGAAAACATCATTCTTGGTGGAATAGTTCACAAATTGTGTAGTTCCAAGGAATAGACAAAGCCTTAAAGTTGTAAATTCTTCAGGGATTTTGTAATCTTTGAAGAACTAGCATGAAAGAGCACACTAACTATGACAAACTAATTTGCCAATTCAGGGGTTGTCTAATCTAAAATGACACATCATTTTTTCTTTCAACTTTGTGTGTTGTGTGCCAGGTTTTAGAAAGCATGCAAACGTGTTCAACTTGGTTGATGGAGATGTTCCTATCTAGGAGCATTCTTCCTTCAAATGTTGGTTGTTGCCTCCATTCTAGCCCTCAACCGTTGGCTCAAAGGTTCTTCGCATTGTAGATTGTCATTAAGTTTCATAATAGATTTGTCCATTGTTTTGGGCAAATGTGTGTTTGTAAAAACCGGATCACAAACTTGTTTCATAATAACAGTGACCACTGTTTTTGGCATTGATGTTTTGAGCAAATGTGTGATTGTTGCAAAAGTTGAATCATATTAACTTGTCTCTTTAGCGAGACTTTTAGCAACACAATGAGGTTTAGTGAATTTTCTAATGTTCACATAGCTCCAAGCAAAAATGAAGTTTTCCAAATTGGAACCTTATCAACAACTAACCAGAACCTATCCCAACCTCACTGCTAACCGAGAATTGGGACAAGCTAAAATCAAAGGGTATGTCTGTATGTATGTATGTTTGTCTGTGTTTCTTTGAGCTGCTTCTCTTCTCCTTTGGTGGCTGCATTTGTTTTCTTTTGTTCAGATTGTGCAACCTAGAAAGTTGTTCACATGGGGAGTGTCTGTCTGTCTGTCAGTCAGTGGAGTGAGCCTAGGTTTGCTTGTAATGGGAATATGTACACCTATAGAGCTCTCTCTAGCTCAATTACACAAATGGTTTTTGGAAGTGCAAGATACTCCAATTATTCGTGCAAATCTGAGGCAGATGGTTTTTGGAAGCAAAAGATCCTGCAATTCTTCATGCAAATCTGCCTCAAACTCATTGCAGAAGAAGAAGTCTAATTTCATCATTGAGCCCAAAACTGTAGCTCATCTGGGGTCAACTTTCAAGAATTCACACATGTAATGCAAGATCTAAAGTTTGCAAGATTTTGGGTATTGTTGTTTTGTGCAACAGGTGCCATTGCAAGGTTTGTAGAAGCTAGTGATATCCAGGTGGTGCATTTGGAGACTGGGAAGGCTGTTGGCAAGACAGCAATAGCAGCGATGAAGAATGGCAATTGTCAATGGCAGGATCCTGTTGTGGAATCAATGCAGCTACAGTTGGATCAGACAACCAATGATGATGAACAAAATTTCTACAAGCTTCTTCTTCTTTCTTCTTCTGTCATAGTGGACTCCTCAGGACTTTTGTACCCTCATATACATGACTATTTTGGAAAACAGAAATGTGGTGGTGAGTTGATTGATTGTGGTCTCTTTTCCTGTGATGCTCAGTCTGAATGTCCCACATATTAGAGGTTCTAACTGTAGCATTATTCCCACAGACATCCTATTTCAACACATAATTTTATGACAAATAACAGTGGATTGCTTTTGCTAGATTCGTGAACAGTATGTAATTGGAGCACAAGGAAGGCCAATGATTCCTCCTGTCCAGTCCTTTGTGAGGGTAGAGATTTTACCAAGCGGTTACTCGATCCATTGATGTGAAGGCAGAGGATGTATCATTCATATTGTTGACCACATGGACTTAGAGGCATGTTTTATCACTTACCTTTAAACCCTAAATCACAACAACATACTTTATCTTTCTCTGATAGTTGGTACATTGCACACAGCTACAAACACGGCAGCTATCACAAGAAGCTAATGGGTCCATAGTGCCCCATGGAATGGCTAAAAATCAACTGCTATTTTGTGCTCTTAGCCATTGGCTTGCTAGGTATGTAATTGGTAAAAACCCAAGGAGTTGAAAAGACATGAATTTTTGAACCATGCTAGTGTGTCTAATGTGAAGCAACAAAGCAATGAAAAGGAGATGTGAAACTTGGTGGTGGGATCTTGTGTGCCAAAGCATCAATGCACCTGCAGGTTGACTGGTTCTCTGAAAAGTTTTGCAGATTCATTTTTCAATGTTTCTGGGTGCTTTCAATTTTACCCATTATGTTAAACCTTTCCATTCACTTACATTTGGAGGAAAATGGAATACAGAATGTGCCTGCAGCCCTTTTCATACGGTTTTTGCAGGAGCATTGCTCAGAGCGGGTTGATTGTGACATTGATGCTAGTGCTGCTGCTGCTGCTGCTTTCTACAGTACCACTGGTAATGGAACTGCTGGTTACTCTCAATTGTCCTTTCCTTTGGTCAACTCCAGTGAGCAATTAGAGGTCTTGCCTCCTGCACACTGCACTGCACTGGGTTCACATTTCCTGATATGGAATGCTCCTTACCTTTCTGTATGGGAATTATTGTATCTCAATGGAGATGGAAAGACTGTAACTCAAGTAAAATGAAAGCACAAGATCTGATTTGGGTGTGTAGCTTCTTCAGGTGGTGAAACTGGAATGACATACAGGTGCTCCAGATGCTATCCATATGTGAGACAATTTTTCACTCCAGGTATGATCTGTTCTTACTGAAATTTGGCATTGACTCTGTTGCTGTGTGCATCAGAAGTTGTATTGTTCTAATTTGCTTCCATGCCAACCAGTACATACTTATGCTACTCTTTCTGATTTCCTTAGTACAGTTCCGAAAACTTGTGTTTGTTGGCAACAGCTATGCAGTGGAATTGATGAAAATGCAGTTGGGGTGTGTTCCCAGATTGTATTTGCAGCAGTTGATGCTACATTGTCAAACAATGTTCCTCTTCTACCATCTAGCTTCTGTGTCATCTGCCTCAATGGTCATCTTATTGTAAGCAACTTCTTTCTATGCTCATTTCCTCTTATTAGCTTCTACTCAATGTTCATAACCCAAGTTGCTGTGGGAAATGTCACTCACACATCAGGTCAAGTTCAAGCCAAAATTTTATGCCCAAATCTTACACATTCTTCTCGATGGGCAAAGCCAACAAACAATTGCCCTAGCAAAAACATAAAACAGACTCACAGAAAGATTGTGGCATGTTAATGCCTTAGATTAGTCATACATCCTATGCTAGACTTGTAGGGTTATGAACCTGCATAGGATTGGTGTGTGTTAAGGCTCACAAAGCTGTTGAAGCTTGCTCTTCCTCTTTGAAAAGAACATATACACATTCCCAACCTAAACAAAATAACCATGCAGAAAGTAAGAACTCTTGCTCAAGAAAAGA
>Ga0209208_10007800_pt1 | contig 14403 bp, 14 predicted proteins | sample S1TSphfallax_3_FD_187694 | JGI IMG/M metagenome (GOLD analysis project Ga0209208, IMG submission 187694) | Host-associated microbial communities from peat moss isolated from Minnesota, USA - S1T2_Fd - Sphagnum fallax MG (SPAdes) (version 2) | ecosystem: Host-associated > Plants > Peat moss >...
TAACCCAATCTTGATATGCTTGCTTTCTAGAGTATTGAATTAATGATAATCAATGCTGGGTAAATGTATAATATTTCTTTTGATTAATCAGACAGTTAAAGGGTATTATTATATTATGAGTTTTGCAAAACATCAATTTAGGTTAATTTAAAAGTAAGTGACCAAGGGACAAATGCATGATAAGGTGGATCATTTTTGGTGTCATAGTGACAATTTTTTTTGATTTGGGTGTGACTATAATTATTTATACATATTACAAAATTCAATTTATGTTTATGTTATGATTTAAATATATACATAACCAAGTCAATTGTCATGCATAATGAATACAATTAGAAAAAATATGGACTTTTGAAATTGAGATTATGATTCATGAGTTTTTAAAATGTAACAAGAAAATTATTGGATTTTTTATAAAAGTTAATGGTTTGATCTTAAAGTTGTTAGGGACTCAATTTTAATAATCTACAATGTAAGGTTTTTTTTTAAAAAAAAATTCTATCATATCAAATGAAAATAAAGGTATGGGTTTTTATTTAGGATTTTTAAATTTTACTTTTTAAAAATGCATATCGTATTAAAATAAGATTATTCATGTTGAGATTTGCAAATGTCATGGTCAATGACCTTTAGATGGAAAAAAAATTAATAGAAAAAAAACTTGGTATCTTTTTACATTATGTGGTCAAAAAAAATTGCAAAATGAATTTCAATGAAGTTTTGTTTGGCCACCTTTTGGTTCACCCTAAATTGCATTGACCACAACATTCATCCAATTTATAAGATGAATCAATAAAAAACAATATATAGATAATGTTTGAGAATACCTTTCAAAAGATTCCAAAGACAAATAAATTGAAACATTTTTATGAATACGTACTAGACAATTTTATAAAATGGTAGTACAATCTAAAGAGGTTCAAAAGGTGTAATACTATCTCATACAATTAGTGCAAAGAATAGAATGAAAGTTTAAAATTATATATTAATTTATCAACATGACCTGAAAATAAATGCATCATAACCAAATGCTGCAAAATGTTGGAATGCATAGCTATATGAACTAAAGAATAATTTTTGCAAGTTCATATCTCTCATTGAAAGGTGTTATCCTACCTTAGTTTAATTTGCTTTCAAGTAATTATTTTTCATACCAGTGTTGAACCATATATATTAAATAGTTCATATTAGTGAACATCAAAATTTTATGTCCGTTGAGTATTCTTGGAAAGTTTTATTAGGCTACAAGCACATATTTACAACTACTTGCAAAAAGCAATATTTATCCTTGGATTGATTTTAAATGACCAAATGGAAAGGTATTTTGTCAATAGATTTTGATGGATTTTCAATTTTGGGCCCACATCTTCCTAACTGGAACTTGGAATGACTTTGCTCCTAAGGCATGCTAAGGTTTGAATAAATCTGGAAACGGTTTGTTGCCAAGGTTTGTTACTCACAAGGTCTTTAGAACATGAATGGCAATGGTAGTGCTAGCAACATGCTTGGTTGCAAGTATTATCATTGTTTTTTCATGCTCAATAAGTAGCGTCATGTACAAAGAAAAAGAGAAAGTTAAGCAAAGAAGGACAAAGAGGAAAAAATTGTAGTGAGGGCATTCAAAGAAAAGGAAAGAGGGGTTCCATGACCCATGTTCGATTCCAAATTTCATTAGAGGCGAACTAGTTCTAAGTTTAGTTGCAGTTTCCATAGGACTAGTTGTAAGTCTAGTTTCTAAATTATGGGGGCACGATGTGACATATGAAAGTAACCACTTTCTAGGACAAAGGAGGAGGATGATGATGATAACAACACTAGAATCAATAGGCAACCAAATAACGAAGGTGAAAAGTCCAACGGAGGGTTGGTTTTGTGTAACTTTTTCTTTTTGGGTCTTTTTATCCTTTACATTTTTATCAAGCCCAAAAAAAAGAATTTATCACCATGAATCTAGTTATTACTTACAAATTAAGCACAATATAAGGTTTCTACCACAAAGTGAACAATTTTATCATGGTCTTGGTTTTTTTTGTTTTTTTTGTCATTATCCTAATGAAATAGCAAAGGAAAAAAAAAAAAAAAAAAAAAAAAAAAAAAACAATTGAAGAGTGTGTTATAGGTGTGAATGTGTGAATACGTAATGGCTAATTATTAACCAATCATATGTTTTCTACGGCTTTCTTTTGAGCAAAAGATTGAGTCGAAGGTTTTTTTTAAATAATTATTGAAGTTGGGTGTTATTTTAATTGGGTAATCCAAAAAATAAAAAAATAATTTTTTTTTTGAGCCCCTAATCTTTGCACAATAGTTTTTAAAAATGTACAAGTTGTGTCAAACAAAGTAAAGTAAGAATGATGGTGTTCAAACTTATGGCAAAATTAGGGTTTAGTTATCCTTTGAAATAAAGCCTACTTGTTTGTCATGTTTTTTTCTATTTTTCCTTTCGATCTACCTAGTTTTGTGTGGTTGGATATATAGGTTTAAGATTGTCGAGTTGAAATAAACATTTTTTTAAAAATGGGGTTTATTTGTAATTGCACTCCTAATAAAACTTTTTTTTTATGGGCACAAAATGTCCCATGTCCCTTAATTTATCATGTTTCATTGAACCTTGTAATTCACATCGCCCATTTGTCCTTCCACATACCACCATAGCCCCATTCTCCACTATGTTTTTTATCCACACCACAAACCACCCACCAAACCCCCATACCATTTTAACAACCCATGCACCATCCATTAGCTCTTCCTACCAAACCCTATGACGCACCCCAAGCTCCTTGATGGACTCAACCGCAAGTCCAAAGGTGAAAACAATGGAAAGAAAAGGAGTTGAAATGCACTCCTTAGCTCCCAGCACTTCAAGGGTAGAGGGGCGTGTTGGAGCTCTGGAATGGGACTACGATGAACGATAAGTGGGTCAATTATTCACGAAAACCTGCACAAATTATACAACAAGTCGGTTAGTACAGAGTTGCAACATTTTTGGTGCATGGATGAACCATGAACAAACACGAACTCACAAAATTCACCATGGCCCAGATTTGGGGGAAGCCACCACCTTCCCCCTTATAGTATACTTTGTGCTTGGTCATGGGACCAACACCTAAATGTCATTTTGTCTCGGGACTCTCATGACTTTGGAACCCCATAACTTTGTGTGCAAACCTTCAATTGAAGTGAGGTCTAAAGCAAAGTTGTATCCCTTGTTGAGAGGTTTCCAATGATATGTGGCATGTCACCTACACGCAAGGAAGTGAGGGAAATTCCCAACTTCTAATGTTCAGGAATCAAATTGCCAATTTGACTTCCGACCCTTCTTTTGGCCATAACTTATGTTTTAATTACCCAAATGGGTCATGCGAGCTCATCTTAGACATCTACATTCCAAGAGTTTTCCAATGATATAAAGAACCTTTCAATCCAATGGGTTTTGACCCTTTCAATCGCTCTCTAAAGATTCGGGAGTCTATCGGGATTCTAATTTGCAAAGTGGGAGTTCACTTGGGAGTGTGGAGGTCCATTCCCTCACACTCTCTTATATTCTTGGGAGCATGAGATGTGACTCCCGGGCTTCACTCTTGGCTCGCACCTTTACAAGCCCTTGCCTTGGTCGTAAACCCAAGGCTAGGGCTATGACACCCTAACCCCTCATGCAAATGTGGAGCTTTAGAGCCTAAACACAACACTTTCCAAATCACCCTAAATAATGCACATGTAAGACCTTTTCCCCCTTCCATTCTATTAGCCCATAGTTGCCCATGATTAGACCCTCTCAACATGGTTATAACCTCTTGCCCAACTTGTAGCTATCAATTTACTTTTTGAAGGTTAACCCATCATCAATGTTCCTATCAAACATCCAATCCATTTGATCTAAACCTACATGATCATCTTGGCTTAATACCCTCCCTTATTCCCAACTCACCAGCATCATTATAGGTTTGGGTTTCAACATTAACTATCCTTGGGTCCTTCCATCTTAGCTTTTGTTATATTCGATTATACAACCACATCCCCATTGCTTTTTGGCATGATGTACAAATGGCATTTGGTCCTTTTGTTACCCCATTGTTGTCTTGTTTTACCCCCTTGTGGAAGGGCAATAAGGCAAAAGGAAATGCAAATTTGACTCAAACATTTTTTAACAAGCGAATGGGAAAACCTATAGGAGGAATTATTTTTAATAGCCCAAGCTTTAACAACAAGTTTGAACTCAATGCATCCTCCCCAATATGATCTTCTAGTTTATAAATGTCTTCCCCATAATTTAGTCTTTAAATGTGCAAGGGATTACCTTCGAGCAACTTGTGTTCTAGTACCATTATCTGTTACACCCACATATTCTAAGACCAGCTTGGCTCTCTTTATTTTACATCCTTAATCAAATGGTTTCCTCCTACTTTTCCTAAATGACTTTAATCGAAACTAGGATTTAGAACTTTCATTTGACTTTTTCAAGTTAACATTCCAATACATGCCACATTTATCTACAAACAACTTTTCTGGGATGGTTTTTGAACACCTTCGAAATTATTTTCACTCAAAAGATTCTACAAGTGGATTCCCACAATTGTTTCAACTTTCTTCCCATATTGTGCAAGGTCACATCCCATGTCAAATTGCACATATCTTTGGAGTGATTTGCTTCTTAAACATGATTAAGCCCTCAAGTGGAGTTTGTCCCATTGCCATTAAATAAGCATTGTATCAACTCACAAACCACACTTTATGCATTCACTTTCATGATGCCTTTGCAACACATTTTTCCTCTCACCAATTTACAATTGCAACCAAAGGGGGATGTGAAGCTGTGATCCATGGTATCAAATGCACTTGGGACCTTCACCCTAATAAGGTGGTTCTTTAACTTGACATGGTGAATGCCTTCAATTCGATGTTAAGAAGAATCATATTTCAAAAACTTTGTGCAATAAATGGGGACATCATACAACTCATCCCCTTTGTTCATGCATTTTATGCATTTGAATCTCCCATGTTTTATATTCATCGTAATCATGAAGGTGAGGTCATGATCATCCCATGCACCATGGAAACCCATCAAAATGATCCCTTGAAAAGCGCACTATTTACTTTAACTCATTTTGCAACTTTACATTCTACAGCTAGTCATTTCCCCTCTTGTTTATTTCCATATATTGTAGATGATATTCACATCATAGGCCCCCCTTCAATTATATCATCTGCATATGAACACTCCAAACTAAACTATATGGGATGGGTCTTTTTATCCAACCTTAAAAATGTGCAGCATGGTCTCCCTCTAGTTTGTCGCCTAGCTTTGGTGCCCCATCCTTGTTTAACACCCCATTAGAAGGAATTAGGGTCTTCAAGATTTCATTGGGTACTTCATCCTTCACATCATCTTTCATCAAAAATGTTTCATTGGAGGATGTTCGACATGTTGATATTTTCTTTAAAATGGGTGAATTCAAATAACCTTTGGAATTCTAATTCATTACATCATGCAACAACCATCTTATCTATTACAATGCACACTTCCATTTTCCACTTTCATAAAGTCTTTTGCTTCTTTTGACTCCTCCCTCCTTTTTGGTCCAAGATTTTTTAATAGCCCAAAATGAATTATAGACTGTAAACAAGCCTCTCTCCCAATAGTTTTTGGCGACATCAACCTCATATCGACAACCACCATAACCCCAATAGCCTATTTAGGGAATTGCACCCTTATAACTTCCATCATAGTTACTAGGTTTATGGTCAATCAACATCCTTTCCTTCTTTAAGCCTAAGCATGAATCAACAATAACAACTTCCCTTTCCAACAACACCTCAAGGTGGCAAGCAATCTCCTATTGCCCCCAACATGCATGTATTTTCCTCCTTTTGAACAATTCATCAAACAACAAATGGTTTGATTTCAAGATTCCATCTTGGAACATTTGCACCATCATACCCTTTCCAACATTTTTTATGACAAGATATTTGAGACCCATTGTGCTTGAATCTTATCATGTTCCAACCCTAGGGTGTTTGGTTTACAATTCGACCAACTTTTCCAACCTTTTGATTATTGTCCCCATCCTTTTCCACAATGTTCCAAACATGACTTGGATTACCACATCCTTCAATTTCAGGTGTCTGTCAATGTGTGTGCACACATCTCATCAATGCTACATGTGTCAACCTTTTACATTACACCCATGGCAATAAGCGCATGGGCATCCATGATGTAATTCATGACACTTTTGCTACCATTGCATGAGATGTCAACTTCCATGTGGGATGTGAACAACTACACACGTTTCCTTCAACCACGTTCCACTTTTCTCATAGACGAATTGACATTGTGTTCACCAAAAATGGAATTTCCACCCTAGCTAATGTTGTCATTGTTGATCCAACACAAGCGAATTTACTCATAGATGATCCTATGCAACCTAAAGATTTGCTACCTCCAAAGCAATTTAAACCAAAAAAAAGAGTTATTACAATCGACACCCCATTGATCATTTCCTCCCTCTAGAAATCAAAGTGTTTGGATGTTAAGATAAACAAGCTAATGTGATTTTACACAATTGTGCCAATGCCATGTGGAACTTCAAAGGGCTAGAAGGTCATCCCCTTTATGTCTTGGTTTTTTTTTTTTGTCAAAATATCTCAATTACATTACAAAGATGCAAGCATCCTCCATCTTAAGTCAAGCAGTAGTGATAGGTTTAGCTACTTTGCAACCTCCACCCTTTCCAAACACAACCCCCATCACCACGGCTAACCTCCTACATGCAGTTGACTGTTGGGATAGAAAGATTTTGACATCTAGTTTGTGTTAATTTCACATCCTAGAAATTAATCCTTTTCACTTTTCCTTTTCCCTTATACATTTTCTAGATCTACAATGTGTTTATTAATAAAGTTTTGTAGGCTTAACACACTAATTTGCCTTGATTGAAAATCAATGTATCACTCTTCATGTTGACAAGGCAATTTCATATGATAAACTTCAAATAGAATTTGAAAGAATTTATTTTTTTAGGAGTGGAAAATGTTTAATTAATTATTAGGTCCAAATTTTTGAAGTGTAACAAAATGTTATTATAATGTCATTTTTTTAAAAAAAAACTATCTAGTCCTACTTACCATACCTAGAACACAAAACAAATGATATTGATCAAATGTAAAATTGTTGTGGTCTCAAATATTATATTTATATATATATTCTTATTCATTAAAATTGATGGGATCAAAATATAAGAAGAATTAATTTCATTTAGGACTAGGTTTTTTGGTCCTAAGTGGTAAACCTAGAAAAAAATTCACCCTACTTAATAATTATTTGGAGAAACAAGTCAAAATTTTCAAATTCTTATGCCAAGTTTTGATTCATATACTCAAAATACTAGTGAGAAAATCAAGTCTCAACTTTCATAATTATCATGATATTGTTGTGGAAGAAAAAATGGTATGAAATTGTGAATAAAATGTGATAGCCTTATAAAAACTTGCAAGTTAAATATCCCTTTTTGTTCTTTTACATTCTAGCTTAATATGGAACATGTGAATTGAACTAGAAGCTACAACATCTATCATGTTGAGGAAGGCATATTCCCAAAGACAAGCACAAAATAGGTGCAATGAATCAAAAGTAGCTTAGTTTTCAACACAAAAAATATGCATGCCCATCAAGAAACTAATTTTCAATTTTTTTTCTTGTCCTTGAATTACGATGACTATGTTAAGTATGGTTAGGACTCTATGTTCTTGTAAAGAAAGTGGTGTGACACAAGTGGTTGATCACTTCCATTCAAGGGAAAAGTTTTAAGTTCAAATATGTTTAGCATGGAGACCTTCCTTCCTCAAATGACTTTCATCCAGGAAAGAAAAGACAATCATTTCTGGGGAATGGTTGTGCTCCAAGTAAACACAACCACAAGCGCACAACCATTCTCCAACAATGACTATCCTTCCTTCCCTAGATGAAAGTTTTTAGACAAGAGAGCAAATCCCATATGCAAAATGGATGAAGTGGAGCCAAGAAGTGCAAGTCAAATCCTTGGTCATGGAGGCTTGAATCAAATATTTAACACAGTTGGCTAGAGGCTTGAAGTAGCTGCACAAAAATTGAAAGTGGGAGAAAGAAAAACAAACTCAGATGCACCAAAGAAAGCTTTCAAATTTTCATGTCATAAGTGTACATTTAGATCCAATTTGGTGCCCATCATGACATTTGAAATTGTCTCATATCTAACTCAATACATTTCTCCATGCTCATATCCACACTAGACCATTCAATCATATTCTAGCACTCTGCTCTGATGTTAGTGGCATTTTTTCAAACCGAATCAAGACCAACACATCAAAGCAAGAGCACCAAAACAAGTTCCAATGAAAGGGTTTCCTCTAACTTGTACCACATTGTGTGAGTAGACACAGGGTACAAATGGGCTGACCTTTGCAAACTTAATATGAGACTGAGACCTCATGCACAGGCTCATTTCCTAAGGAGAAGCTCCACCACCACCATGAGGGAAACATTCACCGTCTCCGTGCTCCACCAGCTCCGGCAATTCTTTGAGGCACAGCACCTGCGGGAGCCGCTCCTTGGCCACCCGCTGGCTCCTCTGGCATGTTAGCAATTGAAGTGATAGCATTGACAAGAATGAGACCAAAGGGAATGATGTACATCCACTGCATAACAAACCCCCCCGTTACCAAAATCAACAACTTGATAGGAAGTAAGTGGCAAGCTGGATTGCAAATTTACACAACTAACTCCTGGTATTAATCAACATGAAGAAGCAAAGAGCAAGGAGAGAGGGACACAGAATCTAGAATCCATATAAGACAAAAAAGTTTTGCTGAAATTAGGTTGGCAGACTGATGTCAAACATGGATTGCATGACCAATGATTGGAAAACGCTGGTTCTAGGATAGTTGTTCAAAGTGTACCCCAAAACAAGAAGGATACAATTGTTTCTTTCCATCAGCAATATCAAATGGCTTGCAGGTATTTGATATCCAAAGAGTCAAAACTGTAACAGTCCTTTGATATCAACAAGTGAGAAACATACATATTTTTGCCAGAAATTTTTCTCAACAACTTTTGTGGGCAAACCGTCCTCCCCAGTTACAAGATTCTCCAAGGGTGTATCGTCAAACATAGGTGTCACCCTGCACACTTGCCAATAAACCTAAGCCACCAAGTTGTGTCCTCATCTGAAATTCCTACAGTTTCACCTAAATGTAGTGTGCTGCAATACTTAAGCAAAATGATGCTACAGGTAAATGGCAAATCAAGAGAGATTCACAAGGGAGGGAGAGATTGACTACTACCTCATAGCTTGTTCACTGCTCTTGGAGACAATCAATGAGTTGAAAGTCCAGTCTGATGGCTGCCATACCAACTAAGAAACCTCAAAAGGATGCAGAAGTAACACAAAAGAAATTTGCAGCACTTTGTGTACAAACTCTTTCATAAGCTGGTAACAGAAGTGATGCATGAGATGTAAATAATAAAAATACAGAAAAGACTTTAGTTAATTATTCATTGGGCAATTATGTGATTCCTCCCTGGTGGAACTGCAGTGAAACAAACCAAACCCCAGTTTTAGTAGCATCCATATAGCAAGATTTTCAGGTGATGTGTCTGAAACTTCCACTACTTGTAGAATCACACCAGATTTACCACTGCACATAAGATTGAAGCCCACCCAACTTTACACCAATTGTGTGACCCACACCAAAGCAGATGATTAACACTAGGAGAGCAAATCTCCAACATCTTTCACACATTACAGAAGGATACATGTAGTGAGCCTCCAAAAGTGTAATAGTAACTCACAAAAACTTGAGGACGAGTATAGGTGCAATCGGCACCAGAAGAGTATGTGATGCCAATCACATTTCCTTGATCCTGTACACCCAACACAACTTCTACCTCTCAACACTCATAACACAAAAAAGGTGTGAACATAATTTGTATATCGCTCCAATAGCAAACATGCAGTTAAGAATCAGAATGTATATGTGTATTAAATTAGGCACTTCAGGATACCATACCAAGTTCAAGTCAAAACGCTCCTTCAGACTTGCTGCAGCCAGGCAACGCTGCAATAACAACAATTTGAAGTGTTGAGCTCCAAAAATTCCTGACCTAAACTAATACAGGAGGGCCTTTAATGGATACAGCAATCAAGCTACTTCTACTGATTGGATGGGGAGGGAAGAATGTAGTCCTGGAATAGTTCAAATCCAAAGGAACAGGCAACCCCATAAGGGAAAGTGCTTTGAAACAATTAACAGAAACAGACAGAAAAAAAAGTACAGAAAAGACAGGTGGTAGTCAAGACCGCTCACAGCTTTAATAGAAGCCATCACATAGGTCTTTCCAGGGTCAACCACATTTGCTGGAATTCGAACTTTGTAAAAACCATCTTGCTGAACGAGTTCCTGTCCCATGCAGATTGCTCCATCATATCTATGAGATGGCAGAGAAAACTCCACAACAACACTTCAAATATGATGTTTCACCGGTTCTGGGAAAACTAAAAGTAACATGACAAGGATGCATGCAGTCATAACCTTATGACTGCCAATTACTACGTTTCAGATTTATCACCTTCATCATGAAAAGCAGCAACAAACCGGCATGACTACCATTCTCCATCTCTCTCCCCCAGAAACACAGAGGCAGGGAGGAGAAGGGCTACCTTGAAGGCATTCTCCTGAAACTCAGAGAAAGGGTTTCTTGTAAGCCGCAACTTGGACAAAGTCTGACACCAGACACAAGCAGAATGCCAATGTTGTTAGCACAGCACACAATAGTTCAAAGTTGAATCAACTTTGAAAATGCTAGTCAACATGAACTGGTATCCATTACTCTGAAAGCTCACATGTCTTTGCTCCAACTTTTCCAGACCATCTAAAAGGTGGATACACAACAGGACGCACATGAACTTTCTCTTGGTCAGCTCTGAAATTTTCACACCATTCATTTTCCTCCAAAATCTGGGATTGAAGATGATTTGACTACAGCAAATAAGCTATATGAGACCAAACAGTTAATCCTTGGATTCTCGTTGATGTTTCCACAGATGTAGTTGAAGGATTCAAATGACTGTGGAGAAGTCCTCTGGTGAAATGATAACCGTCTAGCAATGTGCTAACAATGATAATCATCTGCATACTCTGATTTGAAAAATACACCAGATTCTCTAACTGTAAAGGAAATCCTTCAAAAATCAGCATCATTGGAGGCAAAACAAGAGTTGCTGAAACAAAAGTCCAGAGAATAATCTTTCCACATAGATTTCCATCCCAGAGAAAAACTTCCAAATCAACCCAGTTTTACACACAGCTCAATAGATTAGATCTTAGCTCTTCCCCACGCTGCCATTGAAAGATGCCAAACCCTAAGTTTAATACAGGCCCAAATCCTCAGAGTTAGTGTTTGATTTGACCATGAATCCTTTGCAAAAAAAATAGCAATGGAATTGGTCGCTGCTACATACAAAGCTCCAGTTCAGCTCAGCATCAGACTTTCAAAGTCATCATATCCATAGCAAGACACGACGGAGAAACTTAAAATTACACAGTCCAATGCCATCGTATGTTGGCAAAAGATGGGTCTAAAGGGAGAGCAAACCTGACGGCCATGAGTCGACGCTCGCAGCCTGGCAGAAAAACTACCAGCTGGTGTAAATTCCGAATCACCAAAGGAATGCTCCAAATCGAACTGAATCTTCTTGTCACCAGAGGCATCTACAGCCGGAGAAGTGGGAGCAGCCGTCGTGCTCCCACTTCTGCGCTTGTCTCCCTCATTGCTGCTGCTCCCTTGTGCAACCCTCTCTCCTCGTCCTCCTCCGAACGTGGAGCCAGTCTCCCGTCCTACAAAGCCCCATTCTTCATCATCTTCAGGAAGCTCATCCGACTTAAAACTTGACACATAGCGGGAGGTCAATCCCAGAACGAAAAACAGCAAAACCACCCTTGTTTTCATTGTTGCCGCGATCGGATCGGAGCGACAACTGCTCTCGATCCGCTCTCTCTAAACGAACTTCCTGCAACATAAAAAATGAAGAATGCGAGGTTGCCTTTGAAATTAGGGTTTCCAAATATGGCTGCAATAGCCTATGCTATGGGTAGGGGGCATAGGTAGGGTTGTCGTTACTGGGTTTTCCAATACCTGCAGCTACTGGGTTTTTGAATCCCGATAGATACTGGGGTTTGGGTACATCATTACAACCTGATGATTTGAACCTGGAACCACTTACTTGATGGATGGTTCTAACTTCTAACCGGGGTTCGGTGGGGTTTGGGTGCCTGGTTTGGTGAGGGAACTTAAACCTATCTAAAATTAACAACTACCAATAAACCAATTAATTTTATTTTTAAATTTAAAAATTAAATCTGAAATTTCTCAACAATAGAATATTAGAGCCAAACTAAGTCCAATTTCTACCCAAAAGGAAAAAAAAAAACCCCACACCTAAAATTGAAACCCTACCATGTATAATTGCAAACTTGAATCCAAAGGTCATGTTGAAAATGCCTTAACCACCCAACACTAGTTTTAACCAGTCCACTTTTGAAATATAACAACCCAATTTTTAATTGCATTATTAGCATACCCACTTCAAAAAATCAAAAGATTTTACCACAATATTTCATTACTTTTGAAAAGGGCTCCCATAATCCCACTTTGAATAATTCATAATTTCAAGAGTCAATAATTATTATACAATGTCCATGTTATTTTGTTTATTTATAATGGTAGTCTAGCAAGGACAATTTGAATCTAAGTATCAAAAAAATGTGGATTGGGGAAAACATGTGTCACCAAAAGAAAGCAATAGAAAGATCTCATTCTCTCTCATCACTTATGCATTGATGGATCAATAAACTTATAATCTAACGATGAGTCGAACTAAAAGTTGCTAGCAAGTTTGTTATTCACACACCTCTTTTATTTTCTTTTAATGCACATTAAACCAAAACCATATCAACAAAACAAAAAAAATTAGTTAAATTCATTGACCTTCAACACACTACGAACTTCCCCCATAAGTTTTACCATTCAACCACATAAGCATGTTCTCCACCATCACAACAATACCACACCATTCAACAATGCCAAAAAATTTAACAATTTGATGATGGCATTGAATAACACATAAAAACATGATCAAAGATGTAATATTTGAGCTCCATTTCCGTATCTTATGTTCTTCGTTCATGGTTCTTGGTTTATGGTTAAGTCTTGTAATAAGACTTCGTGTTTAATCAACCTTTGATATATTAAATTCATTTATTGATGTGATTATTGCATGCAAAGATATGGTTCAGTTTTTTTTAACCCTTTGCCCCCTTTGGTGGACAAATAGGTAAATACAAAATTAGTCACATGTCATAAGTCACTACATGTAGTAGGGTAATGCTCGAGGGTCAAGGGCCCATTATTCCAAGAATACCTTCGCCCAAGGGCTTTGCACACCATAAAGCTCATTGCTTGTCTTTTTGGCCTTGCCTACCAAGGGAAAGATATTGTGTTTAGATTCATTATAGAGTATATAGTAGCTTAAGGTATTTTGGTCCCTAGGTAATAAATAATAGATCTATTTTTATATGAGGATTTTTGAGAGATGATATTTTGGCTTGTGTTGAAACTTAAGATTAGTTACGGAGTTATAATATCTTGAAGGATTTTGGTTTCTTTTAGAGGATTTTTTTGAAGAATACATTTTTGCATGGTGAAATATTTCCTTTTTTGAAATGCCCGCGTTTTTCTTATGCTTTGTAAGCATATGTGCAAATACACTACAACAAAAGGACCAAGGCTTTTATGTGTATTTGATTATCTCACATGTTGTTGTGGACTCAAATTTTGTCACAAACATACAAACATTTTGAGGATCCCAAATTTGATTTAAAATGTACTTTGTCAAAACCTCCAAATATATTGAAAACCTTAAACCCCAAAAACCTAAGCCCTAAACGAGATCAAAGGAAAACCCTAAACCCCAAACCCTAATCTGTTTGTCAAACACCCACATTATGTGGTACAAGGGCTTTGATGGGAGACTTGAGAGACAGAAGAGACAGACCAAATGACGCTTTGATGGAGAGAGAGTCAGAGCAATTGCAGCTTTTGATGGAGAGAGATAGATACAGATAGACAATCCAGAGAGATTGACCAAATGAAGCTTTCATGGAGAAAGATTCAGAGAGCAATTGAAGCTTTCAGGAGAGAGACACAGATAGACAGACAGTTCAGAGAGATTGACCAAATGAAGCTTTGATTGGGGGGGGGAGAGACAGAGATCAAAGCTGACCAATTGAAGCTTTGATGCAGAGAGACAGACACACAGAGACAGTTCAGAGAGATTGACCAAACGAAGTTGTGATTGGGGGGGGGAGAGAACG
>Ga0209208_10007801_pt1 | contig 14400 bp, 9 predicted proteins | sample S1TSphfallax_3_FD_187694 | JGI IMG/M metagenome (GOLD analysis project Ga0209208, IMG submission 187694) | Host-associated microbial communities from peat moss isolated from Minnesota, USA - S1T2_Fd - Sphagnum fallax MG (SPAdes) (version 2) | ecosystem: Host-associated > Plants > Peat moss >...
TTGATCGGGGCGATCGAACAGAGCAGCTACGTCCGCGTCGGAGGACGTCAGCGCCTTCCCGTCGACGTGCGCTGGGTGAGTTCCGCCGACGACGGCTTCGATGCCAACAATCTGCCCGAGGCGCTGCGTCGGGACCTGGTCGCGCAGCTCAACGTGATCACGCTGCGCGTGCCGCCGCTGCGTGACTATGCGGAGGACGTTCCCGACCTCCTGCGGTATTACGTGGACCGCCTCGTCGACGACCAGAACCTCCCCCTGCGCCGATTCAGCGTCGCCGCGCAAAACCGGTTGCGCAACTATCCCTGGCCCGGCAACGTGGGCGAGCTGAAGAATCTCGTGCAGCGGGTGCTGATCCTCGGCGCCGGCGAGGAGATTCGGCTCGAGGAGGTCGAGCGCGAACTCGCAGAGAAATTCAGCGTCGATGAGCCGCTCGTCAAACAGGACCTTCTCGCGTTACCGCTGCGGGAGGCGCGCGAGCAATTCGAGCGTGCCTATCTGCAACAACAACTGCAGCTCTGCAACGGCAAGGTGGGCCTGCTCGCCAAGCGCGTCGGGATGGAGCGCACGCACCTCTATCGCAAGCTGCGCGCGCTCGGCGTCGACTTCCGGCAGTTGGGCGACGATTGAGGCGGCGCGGTCGCCGCGCCGGCGGGGCCTTTCAGCGCGTCATCAGATAATCGACTTCGTGCTCGATCTCGCGGATCGCCACGGACGGCATTCCCTGCGCCCGCCATTGCCGGTCCAGCCTGGCCAGGGGACCCGCCTTGAGTTTCGCCCACCGCTCGAGCTTGGCCTGCGAGGCCGTGCGCGCGAGCTCGTACACGGCGAGCGCTTGCGCGGGCGCCGGTCGGTCCGAGCTCTCGACGACGTTGAGCGCGCTCGTCAGCTGGGTGTTGACCGTTTCGAGTCCCGTGCTGCCCTCGACCAGATCGTCGAGCCGCTCCCGTAATTCCCTCGTGCTCGCCGCGGCCCGACGTGCCGCGGCGCCGGGCGCGGCCAGCGACCGGGTCAGGCGCTCCTTGACTGCGGCGATCTCCGCCAGTGCCCGCCGGCAGGCGAGGGAGTCGTTGAAGATGCGCACACCGGTCGCGAATTGCGCCGCGAATTGTTCCGCAGTCGCGGCCGAGCGCGGATCCGGGCTCAGCGTCAGGGGGACGGTGGACACGGCTAGCCCGTCCACCCGCAGCTCGACCGTGTAATCGCCCGGGGGCACGCGCGGCGGCCGTGGAACGTCGCCCTCGCCGTCGTCGGGCTCGTTTTCCGTCGCGTCGTCGGAAGTGTTCCAGCTCAGAGTCCACGAGATCCGGTGCATCCCCGCCCCCGTCTCGAGGAGCTGAGGTTTCGGGAACCAGCGCGCGGCGATCGGCAGCGGCGCATGCGCGGCGTCCTGCGGCGGCTTCGAGCCGATGTGCCGTACCACGGCATGCTGCGAGTCAAGGACGAGCAACTCGACCGAGTTCGCGGCTTCCGGCAGGTAATAATCGAGCAGGGCGCCATCGGGCGGATTCTCCGCGGTGGGCTCCTCCGGGGGCAGGGGCGTGCCGGTGAAGGCGTCGTTGTCGATGCGCACGGCGCGCGCGGGTTCATAGAGGAATGCCGTGCGCGCACCCGCTTTCGCCGCGGCCTGGCGCAGCGGGGTGATGTCGTCCATGATCCAGAACGACCGGCCATGCGTCGCGACCACGAGATCGTCACCGTGCACGGTCAGATCCCGTACGGAACTGACCGGCAGATTCAATTGCAGCGGCTGCCAATGCCCACCGTCGTCGAACGACACCTGAACGCCGAACTCGGTTCCCACGAACAACAGGCCGCGCTGCTTCGGGTCTTCGCGCACCGCGAGCACGAAGTTCGGATCGGACAGGCCGGTCGTGATCGCGGTCCAGCTCTTGCCGTAGTCGCGCGTCACGTACAAATAGGGCGCTCGATCGTCGAGACGGTGACGCTCGACCGCCGCGTACGCGACGCCGGCGTCGAAGTGCGAAGGCTCGATCAGCGAGATCTTGCTCCAGGGGCGAAGACCGGGAGGCGTCACCGTGTTCCAGGTCTTGCCGCGGTCACGGGTCAGGGACACGACTCCGGTATCGCTGCCCGTCCACAGGACGTCGGCATCGACATAGGAAGGCGCGACGGTCGCAAGCGTTCCGTACCCCAGGGCCACGGCCTGCTCGAGCGCCGGACCAGGCCCGGCGTCGATCGAGTTCTGCGCCGACGGATTGCCCGCCTCCGTGGCGACCCCTTTGCGCGGGGCTGTGCCCGGCTTGCCGCCGGTCAGATCCGGGCTGATCTCGGTCCAATGCGTGCCGCCGTCGGTCGTTTTCAGCACGCCCTGTGTGCCGAGATACAGCGTCTTCTTGTCGACCGGCGAGAACACCAGCGGCGGGGTCCAGGGATCGCGATACTTGCGCTCGGCCAGATCGGTCCCGAACACCTTGACGGGCCAGGGAGTCACGTCCTGGGTCAGCGAGCGGTGCCGGTCCCAGCGGGAGACCGTGCCGTAGGTGCCGCTTGCATAGACGATGTCCGGGTCCTGCGGATCGAGGGCAAAATAGCCGCTTTCGCTGCTGGACGCCGGGAACCAATCCCGCGGCGTGATCTGGCCATGATCGGTCCGGCTCGGTACGGCGACCCCGCCGCTGTCCTGCTGCGCACCGTAGATCGTATAGGGGAACCGGTCGTCGGTCGTGACGTGGTAGAGCTGCGCCGTAGGCTGGTTGTACCAGCTCGACCAGGTCCGGCCGCGATTGAGACTGATGCTGGTGCCCTGATCGGTGCCCAAGACCAAGCGATTCCGGTCACGAGGATCCACCCATAATTCATGGTAGTCGTCGCCACCGGGCGCCCCGCGCAAGACGTCGATCGTCTTGCCGCCGTCCGTCGACTCCAGCAGGGCAATGTTCGGCACGTAGATCGTATCTCGGTCGCTGGGATCGACCGTGAGGCGGCTGAAATACCAGGCCCGGCTGGTGAGCCGCGCGTCGTCGCTGGCCAAGCGCCAGTTCTCGCCGCCGTCGTCGGAAACATAAAGTCCGGATTTCCCGGCTTCCACGAGCGCGTACACGCGGCGCCCGTCGGCGCTGACCGCGACGCCGCTGCGTCCCCACTTGCCGTCCGGAAGCCCGTGCCCCAGACAGGGCTGCCAGGTTTCACCGGCGTCGGCGGAACGAAACAGACCGCCGCCGTCACCGATCAGTGGCGCATAGGTGCTCCAGGGCGGGCGATGCGCGGCCCAGAGCGTGGCGAACAGGACGTTCGGCCGCGCCGCGGCAATCGCGAGATCGGCAACACCGAGTTGCGGGCCCCGATAGAGCGTCCGCCGCCAGGTCTTGCCGCCGTCGCGGGATTTGTAGACGCCGCGATCCGGATTCGGTCCGTACGCATACCCGAGCGCTCCCGCGTAGACGACGCCGGCGTCTTCCGGATCGACCACGATCTTGCTGATCTGGCGAGTGTCCGCGAGACCGCTATAGGTCCACGAGTCTCCACCGTCGACGGATTTGTAGACTCCCGCACCGGAGGCCAGGTCCGAGCGGATGTCGCTCTCACCGGTGCCGACGTAGAGCACGCGCGGATCGGCCGGGGCCACCGCAAGCGCTCCGATCGAAGCGATCGGTTGCCCGTCGAACACGGGCTTCCAGACGACGCCCGCGTCGATGCTGCGCCAGACGCCGCCGTCCACGGAACCGAAATAAAACGTACTGCCGGAACCCGGTACGCCACCGACCGCGACCACGCGGCCGCCGCGAAACGGACCGATCAATCGATAGTGCAGCTCGCCGAACAGCGCTGGCGACACCGGTGGGGAAGAGGCCGACTGCGAGGGCGCCTGCGCCGCCGCCGCGAGCGCAGCGAAGAACAGGCAAGGCGCCAGGGCCCGGGCGATCCTGGTCGCAGGTCGGGGTCGCGGCGGGGTTCGAACGAGCGTCATCGGCCGTTGTGTGTGCATGCGCAAGTCTTACATGAAAATCACGCGCAGTGCGCAATCCGCTCCGCTCACTCGTCGTCCCACTCCTTCGCCTCGGAAAATCCCAGCCGTTGCAGGTTCTCCGGGGACATCATCCAGAGGAAAATCTGGGCGGCCCAACTCGAGTGCAGCGACACGTTGGGATGACCCTTGGGATCGATTTCGCAGGCGTCCTGCCTGCCCTTCTGGTCATAGACCGGCAGCACGAACATGCGCTCGCGTTCCGCATCGGAGAACAGGCCCTCGATCTCGGCATAAGCGGGCCGCCAATCCGGTTCCGTCACGTCGACGTAGTCCAGCAGGAGGATCCTGACGTCCGGGTTGCGCGCCAATACTTTGGTGAGCTGATCGAAGATGCCCCGCTCGAACGGACTCAGGCGCGCATAGGTCACCGGCTTGCCGCTCGCGAGATCCCCGCCGCCATGCCGGTCGTTGCCGCCCCCCCACATCAAGACGAGGGAGGCGTGCTCGTTGCCCGGCAGGGAATACTGGGCGAACTTCGCGTCGCTGAAGCCGGGAGCCGCCTCGTCGTACGACGCCGCCTCCGATCCGGCGGTCGATCCGGAGATGGCCAGATCCACCATGTCCACCGGATGCCCGACCCCGGCCAGATCCGCCTCCAATCGGCCGACCCAAGAATCCGTCTCCGAAGCCCAGCTCGATTCATCGATGCTGACGGCTTCGAGCGGGCTGTCGGGCCCGAGCGCGCAAATGCCGGTGGCGTCACTGTCGCCGATGACTTCGACGATGGGTCGGTAATCCGAGATCGGGTCCCACTTGCCCGATACCTCGAGGCGCGGGTTCGCGAAATGCAGGGCGCCGAAGCGCGGCTCGCCCTCCTTTCGCACGGCGACGACGTGCCGCCCGCGCGACAGGTTCGAGGCCAGGACGACGTCGGCGTGCCGGCCCTCGGGCAAACCGATGCGCACGGGCTTGCCGCCATCGACCGTCACGGAAACCACGGAATCCTGACCATAGAGGGAGTTCGAGATCGAAATATCGGCCGACACGCTGATCGAATCGTGAAAGCTCAGCAGGACGGCCGAGCCGGCATAGGTTGCCACCGCGCCGTCGGGAGCCGTGACCCATCGTCCGACGAGTTTCAATCCCTGTTGTGCGGCGAACAGCGGTGCGGCCGACACCAGGCAGCCCAGGGCCAGCAGGATCGTGGCGCCGACGCTCCCGCCGCGCATCTAGTCTCCCACCCGGATGACGAGGACGTCCACGTTCGCTTTGCGCAGGATCTGACGCAGGCGGTTCAATTCATCGAGCTTGGTGATCGGTCCGACACGAATTCGGTGCCAGGTATCGGTGTCGACCGACACTTTCTGCACCTTGGATTCGATGCCCTGCAGCGCGAGCTGCGCCCGGATCCGATCGGCATCGGCGAAGTTCTTGTACGATCCCGCCTGCAGAACATAGGTCCCGGGCCGTGTTTCCGGTGCCGGTTTGATGTCGGGACGAACGTCTTTCTCCTTCTCCGGCACGACCACCTCGAATTTGGGCAGCATGCTGTAGAACTCGTAGGACTTCGCCGGATCGGCGGCAGCCGCAGCGTCGCGCGCCTCGGGCTCGGGCGCATCGCCGTGAGCTCTTTTGCTGCTCGTCTTGACCGCCTGGGTCGTCGGCGCATCGCCGCGGTGGTCCTTCAGATACACGAACCCCGCCACCGCAAGGCCGCCCAGCAGTCCGAAGATCAGTCCCAGCCAGCCCGGAAAGGCCGCCGGCTTCCTGGCTCTCGGCTTGTAGTCTCGCGCCACGCGCCGCCTACATCGTCTCGGGCGCCGAGACTCCGAGGAGCCCCAGGCCGTTTTGAATCACGACCTGGGTCGCGAGCGCGAGGACCAGGCGGGCGTTGCGCAGCGGCGCCTCGTCGACGATGAATTGATGCGCGCTGTAATTCGTGTGGAAATCGTTGGCGAGGTCACGCAGATAATGCACGAGCGTGTGCGGCGCGCGCTGCAGCGCCGATTGCTCGACCACTTCCGGATAGAGACACAAGCGCTTGATCAGCTGCTGCTCCTGGGCCGTGGCGAGCAGCCCGAGATGCGCGATGCCGTCCGCGGTGTCGTGCCTGAGACCCCGATCCTCGAGCTGGCGCATCACGCTCGAGACCCGCGCATTCGCGTATTGGATGTAATAGACCGGGTTGTCGTTCGAACGCGAGGTCGCGAGCTGCAGATCGAAATCGAGGTGCTGATCGTTGCTGCGCATCACGTAGAAAAGGCGTGCGGCATCATTGCCCACCTCCTTGCGAAGATCGCGCAGCGTGACGAAGTCTCCGGAGCGCGTGGACATCTGCGCCTTCTCACCGCCGCGATAGAGCGATACGAATTGAACCAGACGGACTTCGAAACATTCCGGCGGGCCGCCCAAGGCCACGAGGCCTGCCCGCAGCCGGGCGATGTAGCCGTGATGATCCGCGCCCCAGACGTAGAGCAGGTGCGCGAAACCGCGTTGCAGCTTGTTGAAGATGTACGCGATGTCGGATGCGAAGTAGGTCTTCACGCCGTTGTCGCGCACCATGACGCGGTCCTTCTCGTCGCCGAAGTCGGTGCTCTTGAACCACAGTGCCCCGTCCTTCAGATAGGCCCGGCCGGCGTCCCTCAAGGACTGCAATGCGCGATCCGTGGCGCCATCCTCGCTCAAGGAGCGTTCCGAGAACCAACGATCGAAGCGTACGCCGAACTCCTCGAGGTCCGCGCGAATGTCAGCGAGGATGTCGTTCAGCGCGAGCTTCAGTACCTCGCGAAACGTCGCGTCCCCGATCAAGGCCCGCGCGCGCACGATCAGTGCGTCGATGAAGATGTCCTTGTCGCCGCCCTGGGGTTCGTCCGGCGGCAGGCCGGAGAAGACGTCGGCAGCGGCCCGGTGCAACTCGCGTCCCCTGAGCGCGAGCAGCTGCGCGGCGATCGCGGCGATGTAATCGCCGCGATACCCGTTCGCCGGGAACGGGAAGGTTTCTCCGCATTGCTCGAGATAGCGCAGCCAGGTGCTCACCGCGAGAATGTCCATCTGACGCCCGTCGTCGTTGATGTAGTACTCGCGGCTCACGTCGAAGCCGACCGCCGTCAAGAGATTCCCGAGGGTCGCGCCGAAGGCGGCATGACGACCGTGACCGACGTGCAGCGGGCCCGTCGGGTTCGCCGAGACGAACTCGAGCAGCAGCTTGCGGCCTGCGCCGACGTTCGAACGTCCGAAGTCGGCCGGCGCCGCGAGGATGCGCGCGATCTGGCGCGCATAAGCCCCCGCCGTCAGAAAAAAATTGATGAACCCGGCGCCCGCGACCTCGACCTTCGCGACGTCCTCGTTGGCCGGCAGCGCCGCCACGATGGCGTTGGCGAGCCCGCGTGGGTTCTGGCGCGTCGCCTTTGCGAGGCGCAGTGCCACGTTGCTGGCGAAATCGCCGTGGGCGGGGTCGCGGGTATGCTCGACCTCGAAGCTCGAGGTTCGGACCGCCTGCGGCACGACCGATTCGGGAAGGGCCTGGACGGCCTGATGCAACAAGGATTCGATCAGATTCTTCACTGGGGCACTACCGTCGACTGCCGATGTCGGGAAAAGGCCGCAGAGTTTACCCGAAACCGTTCAGTCGACTTCGAGCGGATCGACGTCGATCGACCAACGCAGACCGGCCGGCGCGGGCAGGGCCTCGACCCGCGGCAGCCAGCGGGCCAGGAACCGCTGCAAGACGCCGCGCGCGGCCGCTTCAATCAACAAATGCGCGCGAAAGAAGTCCGCCCGCCGCGCCATCAAGGCCGTGGCGGGCCCCATCACGGTGACGTCCGCCGCCACCTCCAACCCGGCCGCCGCGCTCAAAAACTCTCCGAGGCGGTCGGCATCGCGGGCTTCTGCCCGCAACAGCGCCAGGCGCGAGTAGGGTGGCCAATTCGCCTCTCGGCGCTCCGCCAGGGCGCCGGCCGCGAATGCGGCGTATCCCTCCGAGATCAGACGATTGAGCAGCGGATGGTCCGGAAAGGCCGTCTGGATCAGGACCTCGCCGGCGCGGGCATCCCGGCCGGCACGACCCGCGACCTGGATGATCGTTTGCGCCAGCCGTTCGGTCGCCCGGTAGTCACTCGCGAACAGACCCTGGTCGGCCTCGAGGATCACGACCAGGCTGACGTCGGGAAAATCGTGGCCCTTGGTCAGCATTTGCGTGCCGACCAGGATCCGCGCCTCCCCGTCATGAACGCGTGCCAGCACCGCGGCAGCGCCACCGCGCACGCCCGCCGTATCCCGATCCAGCCGCGCGAGGGGCGCATCCGGGAAGAAACGCAGCAGCGTCTCCTCGACCCGTTCGGTACCCTGGCCGACGGCCATCAGGGGATGGCCACAGCTGCCGCAGATCGCGGGTACTTCGCGCTGCGCGCCGCAATGATGGCAGCGCAGCTGGCCTGCCTGACGATGCAGCGTCATCCGCGCGTCGCAGTGGGCGCAGGGCGCAACCCATCCGCATTGATTGCAGAACAGCGTCGGGGCATAGCCGCGCCGGTTCAGGAACACGATCACCTGGCCGCCGTCGCCCAGATGCCTTTCGATGGCCTGCAGCGCCGGTTGGGACAAGCCTTGCTCGCAGGCATGCCGTCTCAGGTCGACGAGCCGCATCGCGGGGGCGCGGGCGACGCCCGGCCGCTGCGGCAGCGACAGCTCCGCATAGCGGCCTTGAGCGACGTTTTCAAGGGTTTCCAGCGACGGGGTGGCCGATCCCAGCACCACGGGGACGTTGGCGCGCTGGGCGCGCAAGACGGCAAGATCCCGGGCCGAATAGCGGAAGCCCTCCTGCTGCTTGTACGACGCGTCGTGCTCCTCATCGACGACGATCAAGGCGAGGCGCGGCAACGAGGCGAACACCGCCGAACGTGTACCGATGACGATGCTCGCCTCGCCGTTGTGAGCGGCGCGCCACGCGTCGCGGCGCTGCGCGCCGGCGAGTCCCGAGTGCAAGACGGCCACGCCGCTTTGAAAGCGCCGCTCGAAGCGCGCGACCAACTGCGGTGTCAGGGCGATCTCCGGGACGAGCACGAGCGCCTGGCCACCGCCGGCGACGGCGCGCGCGATGACCCGAAGATAAACCTCCGTCTTGCCGCTGCCCGTGACGCCGTAGAGAACGTGAGCCGCGTAGCGCGTCAGAGAGGATTCGATCGCGGCCACGGCGGTTGCCTGAGCCGGCGTCAGGTCGACCTCGCTGGGGCCGGCCGTCACGGGCTCGACGAGCGCCTCATCGCCCGGCTCCGCCGCAACCGCGATCCAGCTGCGCGCCGCGGCGGCGCGCAGCTGGGCAGGCGTGAAGCGCGCAAGCAGCAGGGCGTGCGGGGAGGGCCCGCTGTCCGCCAGCCAGGCGAGGATCGCGCGCTGCTGAGGCGCGCGGCGATCGCTGGGAGAGATGAGTTCCTGGCGGCCGGTCGCGGTCAATTCCCAGATCTCGATCGCCTCGCGGGTGGCCCCGCCCGCGCGCAGGCTCGCCGGCAACGCGGCGGCAAACACCTCGCCGATCGGATGGTGATAGTAGTCGGCGGCCCAGCGCAGCAGCTCGAGCGTCACGGCGTCGAAGACCGGCGCGTCGTCGAGGATCCTCGATACCGGCCGCAGTTTTTCGACCGGGACGGCCGATTGTGTCGCAACGCCGACGATGATGCCGATCAACTGGCGATTTCCGAACGGTACGCGGACCCGCAAACCGGCGCACGGCGGGGCGCGACCGGACGCGGCGGCAGGTCCTGCCGGCGGCAGGTAGTCGAAGGCCCGGCGCAGCGGCACGTCCAAGGCGACTTGGAGAATCAAGGCACGTCCCGCGCACGACGAAGAATTCTTGTCCACAAATCCTGTGGATAAGTCTGTGTAGAAGCCGGGGTAAAAGGGGCCAAGTGCCCGTTCTGTTTCGGCACATTTTCAAAATGGTGAAAAACTGCTCGAAATCCACTCAATTTCAATAGTTTCAAAAGCTTAGGAGTTCCAATGGATCTTGCGGTCAAGTGTTTAACGTAAATGTTGCAAGAGCCGGCACCCACTGTGTGCGTAAGTCGCTGATCTCAGGAAACGTGGCCGGTCAACCGGAGGCGTAGGTAGCCGTTAATCTTTCCATTAGTCAAGCGACCCCAACGAGGAAAGGACGAGGTATGGCAGGGTTTGCTACGCTCTCGCAGGCTTGGATGGCATGGGATGGTCCGGCGCCGGCGCCTGAGGATGCTGTTTTGGACCATACCAGGGAACTGGAGAAATTTTTGAGCGAGGTCGAGAGGCGCGCGTTTCGGATCGCTCAGGTGAGCCTGCGCGACGAGGACGATGCCTTGGACGTGGTCCAGGACGCGATGCTGAAGCTGGCCCGCAACTACAGCGCCAAGCCGAGTGCGGAGTGGCGGCCGCTGTTCTACCGGATCCTGGAAAACGGGATTCGCGATCTGCAGCGACGACGCGCGGTGCGCAAGCGCCTGATGGCGTGGCTGCCCGGCCCGAAGGAGGATCCCGACGAGGAAGCCGTGGATCCGCTGGAGAACGTCGCTGCCGGAGGTGCGGACGCGCCCGGACTGTTGATGCAGGAACAGGCGATGAGTCAGTTGGAGATCTCTTTGCGGGCCCTGCCGGCCCGGCAGCGCGAGGCGTTCATGCTGCGAAACTTCGAAGGTTTGGACGTCGCGGAGACGGCCAAGGCGATGGGTTGCTCCGAGGGCAGCGTCAAGACTCATTACTCGCGCGCCGTCCATACGCTGCGCGAACAACTCGGCGAGGTTTGGTGATGAACGAGCATTCGTCTTTCGAGGATCACGGCCGTCGTCTGTTCGATGCGAGCGTCGAAAACCTGGATATGCGGGTGCGTTCCCGGCTGACCCAGGCGCGTCATGCGGCGCTGGATGCGTCGACGAGTCCGCCGCTGCGCTTCCTACGGCTCCCGGTCTGGTCATCGGCGGCCGGCCTCACCGCCGCGGGTTTGCTCGCCTTCGCGATTTGGGTCGGAGGCCCGATGGCCCGGCCTCATCACGCCTCACCGGTCCCGGAGAGCCAGGCCAGCCTGGAGGATTTGGATTTGGTCGCGTCCTCGGACGGGAGCAATGCAGCTCCGATGGAGATGCTGCAAGACGACATCGACTTCTACGAGTGGGCAGCCGACAAGACGGCGTCCGGTGATCCCGGTAACGTGGGTTGATTTTCATTGAGATTAAAGTGGCATTCCCTGGTCATTACCAGCGTTCTCTCGGCCGCTTTCCTCACGGCCGGTGGGGTTGCCGCGAACCCGACACCCGCACCCTCGCCGCCACCACCACCGCCCCCGCCGCCGCCGCCCAGCGACGAGTCGCTGATCGAGTTTCTGGGCGCGGACGACGTAGGAGATGCGGGTTGGTGGGATTTCTTGCAAAAAACGGATCCACACACAGCAACGACCACGCCGCCGCCGGGGACCAAGCAATGAGTCGCGCCCTCGTGCTTTGCGCCGCGCTATTGCTGGGCATGCAGGGAACGGCGTTCGCCCAGTCTGCGCTCGAGCCCGCTCCGGCCGAGGCGCCGGCGGCGCCGCGCGCTTGGGAATCCCTGTCGCCTGCACAACAGCAACTGTTGCAAAGCTATCACGGGAACTGGGCCAGCCTCCCGCCGGAGCGGCAGCAGGCGCTCGCCAAAGGCAGCAACCGCTGGTTGTCGATGACGCCGGAGCAACGGCAGGGCGCCCAGCAACGCTTCAGTCAATGGCGGGCCATGCCGCCGGAACAGCGCCAGCAACTGCGCGAACGCTGGAGACAGTTCAAGAGCCTGCCTCCCGAGCAGCAGCAACGCGTGCGCGAACAATATCAACAGTTTCGGCAGCGACCCGAGGAGCAACGACGCGCCCTGGAACGCCAGTGGCGGCAGATGAGTCCCGAGCAGCGTCGGGCCGTCATCCAACAGCACCGGGATCTGCAGCAGCAACGCAGGGAACCTGCACCGACCGCCGCGCCCCACGCTGCGCCTCGGCCTGGACCGCCGCCGCATCAGGCCTTCCATGGGGCACCCCATGCGTTCCCGCATCGATCGGTACCGCACGCCGGACCGCATCACGGTCGCTGACCTGCAACCCATTCGTCATCTGCCCGGCGTACGCTGACCTAGGAATGAGCCTCAACGCGAAGTGGACACTGGGTCTGGTGCTGGGCCTCGCCAGCCTGGGCGGCTGCTCCGTCCCGCCCCCCGCGGCAGCCGACGCCGGCGTCGCCGCTCCGAATTTCTCGGTGCCGGATTCCGTGCTGCCCAAGCCCTTGGTGCTGATCGCGTACGGTGACATGCGTTTCACCGATCCCAGCGAGACCGCAGCCACGTCGCCGGCGGCGCGGCTTGCGCTCGTGGACAAGATCGCCGCCGAGCAGCCGGCCGCCGTCTTTCTCAACGGCGATGTGCCCTGGCATGGCAAGTCCACCGATTACGAAGAATACGGCCGTGAGACCCAGATGTGGCGGGAGCATGGTCTGAGGATCTACCCGGCCTTGGGGAATCACGAGTTTTCCCAGTGCGAAGTCGCTGAATGTCTGCAGCTGTGGTGGACGGCCTTTCCGGAACTGCGCGGACTACGCTGGTACTCGGTCGCTCTCGGCAGCCGCGTGTTGGGTATCGCAGTGGACAGCGACACTTCCCTGCTGCCGGGCAGCGAACAGCGGCAATGGCTGGAGGCGCAGCTCTCGGGCTTGACCAGGAACGTCCGCTTCGTGCTGATCGTCTTGCACCACCCTCCCGTTGCGGACGAGCAGACGACGAAGCAGGTCGATCACAATCCGCGCCCGAACGAAACATCCCTGGCCGATTACCTCGACCGCATCGCGCCTTCGCTGCGCGCGCGCATCTTGGTGAGTGCGGGACACATCCACAACTACGAGCGGCACGAGCAGAGCGGCGTGACCTATCTGGTGTCGGGCGGGGGGGGTGCCAAGCCCTACGAAGTCGATCGAACACCGTCGGACCTCTACCAGAACGCCGATTTCCCCAACTATCACTACGTCCGTCTGGTTCTCGACGACGATCGCGTCCGGGCGCAGATGATCCGTCTCGGGGATCCGAAAGCCCGGCCGCCGCGTACCTGGGAGGTACGCGACAGCTTCGAAATCAACCTGCGGCCTTGACCGCTTGGATCAGTTGTCCCACCGCGGACTGCGCGTCGCCATAGAGCATCCGGGTCTGATCGAGCACGAACAGCGCGTTGTCGATGCCCGAGAAGCCCTGACCCTGGCCGCGCTTCACGACGATCACGTTCTTCGCCTTGTCCGCACTCAGGATCGGCATCCCGAAGATCGGGCTGGCTTTGTTGGTGCGGGCGTCCGGGTTCACCACGTCGTTCGCGCCGATGATCAGGGCCACGTCGGCGGTGTCGAACTCGGCGTTGATCTCGTCGAGATCCGCGATCAATTCGTAAGGAACGCCGGCCTCCGCGAGCAATACGTTCATATGGCCCGGCATGCGGCCGGCAACCGGATGAATCGCGAAGCGCACCTGCACGCCGTGCTCGATCAGCAGCTGGCAGAGCTCCCAGACCTTGTGCTGTGCCTGGGCGACCGCCATGCCGTAGCCCGGCACGACGATCACCTTCTGCGAGAACGCGAGCATGACGCCGGCGTCGGAGGCCTCGATGGCCTTCTGCGTTCCGGTCACCGTCGAGGTCCCGGCGCCCGAGCTCTCGCCGAAGTTCGCGAACAGCACGTTCGCGAGCGAGCGGTTCATCGCCTTCGCCATCAACTGGGTGAGCAGGGTGCCCGCGGCGCCGACCACGGTCCCCGCGATGATCATCGCGGCATTGTCGAGCACGAATCCTTCGAAGCCGACCGCGAGTCCCGTGAGTGCGTTGTACAGGGAGATCACGACCGGCATGTCGGCGCCGCCGATCGGCAGCGTCATCGCGATGCCCAGCAACAGCGCGAACCCGAAGAACAAGGACACGGCAAGCGGACCGCTGAAACTGCCGGAGACCACGGCGGCGCCCAAGCCCACGGTCACGAGCAGGATCGCGAGATTGACCAGTTTCTGGCCCGAAAACCGCACCGACTTCGTGATCAATCCCTGCAGTTTGCCGAACGCGATCAGACTGCCGCTGAAGGACACCGAGCCGATGAACCCGCCGACCGCCGCGATCGCCAGATGCGTGACGCTCTGTTCGTTGCCGCTGTAGAGTTCGACCGCGGCGATCGCGCCCGCGGCGCCGCCGCCCATGCCGTTGTACAGGGCGATCATCTGCGGCATGTCGGTCATCGCAACCCGCTTGCCGCTGATCCATGCCAACGCGCCGCCCGCGGCGATCGCGACGATCACGAGGATCAGATTCAGCTGCGAGGCGTGCATGAACACCAGCGTGACCAGGGTCGCGAGCACCATGCCCACGCCGGCCCAGCGGATGCCGCTGACGGCCGTCACCGGCGAGCTCATGCGCTTCAGGCCGACGATGAAGAGGAACGCGGCGACGAGATAGCTCAGTTGAACGAGCGTCT
>Ga0209208_10007803_pt1 | contig 14397 bp, 14 predicted proteins | sample S1TSphfallax_3_FD_187694 | JGI IMG/M metagenome (GOLD analysis project Ga0209208, IMG submission 187694) | Host-associated microbial communities from peat moss isolated from Minnesota, USA - S1T2_Fd - Sphagnum fallax MG (SPAdes) (version 2) | ecosystem: Host-associated > Plants > Peat moss >...
TAGTAACTGTGCAAAAAATCCAGAAAATTTTCTGAGATGTTGAGAGATTGATTGCAGAAGAATTACATGAGGTTTTAGAGTTCAGGAATTTTAGGGTTCAGGGTTTTGTACATTGTTTTTGCTGGTAGAAAAGATGAAGAAGAAGAGATTGAAAAGATGTATAAGAGATTGAGATGAAGAAGAATTTTGGGGTTTTAGGCTTTGTGCATCATTTTGCTGAGAAGAGATTGAAGAGACGGAGAAGAGATTGAGATGAAGAAGGATATTAGGCTTCTGGGCTTTGTATATGTTTTTTGCTGAGAAGAGATGGAAGAGATGGTGAAGACATTGAGATGAAGCGGAGAGTGCAGAGATGGAAAACAGATTGAGATGAACAGGAAATTGAAGAGATGATGAAGAGACAAAAACAGAAGAAGGACAAGAAGAAGGGAAGTGAAGTTTTTTCTTTGAGCTTGGAAAGAAGCTTACAGTTCTGTAACCAGAGAGACGTTGCCATTGTTGGGATCTTGTAGGCCACAATACACACCTTCCCAAGCTCCTCCACAGGGATCACTGCCCACCCAATTGCCAAGTTTGGCATTGGGATCCAAGAGAGCAGCACGAAATGCTTTCAGGACCGCAGCTGTTTTGCAATCAATCAATCAATCCACAGCGACAAAAAACACTTTATGTCGAGGAATTTTTGTATGCATTTTTATCTCTCATCAGTTTTTGCTGTGTGCAGACTCTCAGTCCACCAGTCCGTTTGATAGTTTGCCAAAGGCAAATAATTCCAGTATCCCAAGGGGAGAGAGAGGAAAACTGTATGGCGCACTTACTGGAAACATGGTGCACTTACTTTCTCCTGGATCTGAATCAGATGCCACAAAATTCACCAAGAAACACAACAAGGCGAAGAAAAGAGCAGTCTGTTGCCATCGTCTCTTCTGCAAAATTCACCAAGAAACACAACGAGGCGAAGAAAAGAGCAGTCTGTTGCCATCGTCTCTTCTGCCATTCTGAAGCTCTCCAATTTCCCACGCCAGAATCCTCCACCACCACCACTACTGCTGCTAGACCACCACAAACAGATGCAGAGTCACGACCTGCCATTCATTCCTTATGTCGCCTCTTTTGGCACTTGCAATCACGAAACTATCGACCTGAGCCCCCTGCACAAAACCTTTATAAACCCACAGCCTAGCTTCTTCTTCTTCTTCTTCTTCTTCGTCAACCCAGCAACTGAACTGCAAGAAGAAGCTGGTTCAGGTGGGGTTGTGGGTGGGGACATAAAACCTTCAGCAAGATATGATCTGCATCAATCAGCTGACTCTCTAATCCCACGCCTGATCTCCCCCCACTACTACTCCAGAACCAAAAATTTGAAGTAATATTCAGTCAGTGCTGAATGAGCTCTTGCAGGAAATTTCCGAAAAAAAAAAACGCAAAAATGAGGGCTCATCTCATCTCATCTCATCACAGACACACATGTAAGTAATAAAACAAAACAACAGCGTCATATGAACCCCCCTTCCTTGAGCACCTGAAAAAACCTCGGTCTGGCAACGGTCACTACAGTATCTACTATTACTACTCTCCTTACAGATTCTCATCTCCTTGAGTGTTCAGAATTCTGTGTGTGCTGTCTTCCTTCTCCAGTGATTCTCATCTCCTTGAGAGTTCAGAATTCTGTGTGTGCTGTCTTCCTTCTCGAATGATTCTCATCTCCTTGAGAGTTTGAGAATTCTATGTGCTATCTTCCTTCTCCAGTGATTCTCATCTCCTTGAGCATTCAGAATTCTGTGTGCTATCTTCCTTCTCCAGTGATTCTCATGTTCTCCTTAAGAGTTCAGAATTCTGTCTGTTATCTTCTTCCTTCTCCAGTGATTCTCATCACCCTTGGGTTCAGAATTCTCAATGCTATCTTCTTCTCGAGTGATTGATTCTCTCGGCTGGCTACAACCCCAACATTATCACCACCACCACCACCACCACCACCATCATCAACAACTTGATCTTGTGGGTGATCCCTTCTTCTTCTTCTTCTTCTTCTTCTCTCTAGAAATTCCTGGAGTCTTCTTCTCTCCTGTGAGACAAACACAAACCCAAAAGTCAACTTTTGTTGCGGAGGAAGGAATGAGTCTCACGCGCACATCCAAGGAGAAAAAACAACCCCAAAAAAGAAAAACCCATTCACAACAACGTTTTTATATATGTCTTTGAAAACATCACTCATTATGATCCATTTATGACGCTAATTTGAAAGGAACAATACTGGACCTTTCCTTAGAGCATCTCCACCGGTGCTCCTTAGTATGTCACTCTGGATAATAAAATTAAATGTCTAAGTTTAGCTGTTTTGTTTTTTATGGCAACCCCACCAATATAACTGTAACTGCATATACATCTAAACTACTAATAGCAAACCACCTTGACCAATCATTATGATTGACCAATCAGAAATATTGAGCCGAAGTCAGGTCCAATTTTTTACACTCTTTTTCAGAGGTGCCCAATTCTGTTGCGCCTTTTATAAGCCACGGCAAGCTGCAAGAATTTGGTGCAGAAAAACCAATCTCCTGAGCTACACAGCACATTTCAACTTTTTCACAATAAATGTTTACTCTCTGGAGAGCACCAGCGGAGGTGTTCTTGTCTTTGAAATTATAGCTTATTATGATAAGTGCGATCAATCGATCAACTAACTTTAATTTGAAATGAACAATAGTGGATGTTAAACTTTTTCTTCTTTCTTTGAAATCATTGCTTATTTCGATCAATTGATTAACTCTAATTTCAAAAGAACAATAGTGAATGCTATTTTTTTTGTCTCATGCTTTTGAAATTATCATGTATTACTATTGATTGATTCATGCTCATTTGAAAGGAATGATAGTGTGTTAAACCTTTTTTTATGTTTTTGAAATCATTTTTTATTATGACTGATTGATTGATTCACACTAATTTGAAAAGAACAAAAGTGAATGTTAAAAAAACAGTTATGGTTTTGAAATCATCACTTATGATGATCAATTGATCGATGTTAGTTTGAAAGGAACAATAGTGGATATTTTAAAAAATCTTATGTCTTTGAAATCATCATTTATTATGATCGATTGATTCATGTTAATTTGAAAGGAACAATAATGGATGTTAAACCTTCGCTTATGTTTTTGATATCATCGTTTATTATAATAAATTGAGATTAATTTAAAAGGAACTATGAAAATATATCATCCTCCATTTAATTTTGATGCCTTTTTATAGATCAATAATTCAGCTTATTTCATTGCTTATGTACAAAAAAAGGTAATGAAAAAGAATTATAATTTTTTTTAAAAAAAGATTTTGATGTTTTTTTACACATCAACCGATTGTTCATGTCAAAATCATTGTTTATTATGATCAATGTTAATTTGAAAGGAACCAATGAAAACATATCATTTTTCATTTAACTTTGATGGCATTTTTACACATCAACCACTTAGCCTATTTGATTGCTTGTTTCAATAAAAATGTAATTGAAAAATAAAATGTAAGAAAACATTTTCAAGATATTGTTTTGATGTCCTTTCTACACATCAACTATTTTATTGCATATTTTATTGCATATGTAAAAGAGAAATGTATTGAAAAAAAATGTAAGAAAAATTTACAAAATATTGGTGTTAATTTTAAACACAGTTTCCTTATTAGCATTAATTAATTTCCTTTATAAATGTTTTAAGCCAACCACATGTACACCAATGTTGGTCAAGTATTAAACATTAGTTTAGAATCAATCTAATTATTAATTGATTCTTGGGAAAATATTGTTCAAGTATAACTTTGGGTGCTACTTAGGTTGATACTTAGATTTTCAAATATGAAAATTTAAATACTTAATTCATTAAAAACTATTTTTTTATAATTTAAATGTTGGATACCTGAATAAGTTATATGAAAAAACTTGGGTCTAGTTCTTAAGGGTTTAGGAGTAAAGAGTCTAAAAAAATTCAAGTTTAGGGTTTTAGGAGGTGGTTTTAGGTTTTAAATTAGTAAGCGATGTTTAAGTTTATTATGAAGAGGGGTTGTTTTTCCCACATGAGAAGCAAAATTATATGTTGTTTGTCAAAACTACCAATGTAATTTAAATGTGTTTTTCTTTCTTCTCTTCCTCTTTATGTTTTTAATGATGTTTGGTATTCATGTTGTTGTTAATTAATGTTCATCATGTTGTTGTCATTGCTTTGTACTCATCTTGTTGTTGTTGCTACATGTTGTTCATCATGTTATGTCATGTTGTTGCTATTGTTTGGTGTTCATTGTGTTGTTTTCTCTTTTATGGTTAGTATTGTCATAGACCCCTACATTGTCTTGTTGGTTGGAATTTCATTGGAAATGGGAAAGATTGTTGGGTGTTTGTAATTTCAACATTTTTATAGAAAACATTTTTTTCCCCCAAGATTGTATGATTTTTGTTCACATACAATATTGTTATGAAATGTGAGTCACATTGTATGTCTATAAGTGGAATTTTTTTACATTCTACAAAACTAAAAATAATGGAATAGTTTAATTTTTTCAACCCTGCCCAATTAACACACCCTAAAAATGGAACCAATTTTTTATAGATGAAAAATGTGATGTGTTCAAAAATGAAAGTGAAATAAAAATCAAGGAAAAAATTGAATGTGAAAGGTTTAAAGAAATTCTAAATTTACAATAAAAAAATGATGATACAATGTAATTAATTATGAACAAATTGCATGAACAAAGGTTAAAATGGAAACCTCATGGTAGAAATTTTCCAATTTTGGCATTTTTTTTGGTCAACAAAAAATCATTGGTTGATCTAAAGGTCCCACGTGTCATGTGTTATATTTTAGGTTATAGTAGACCAATAGGCCATGTAGTATTGAAACAAAAAACAAGGATGAAGAAAGGTCTTGTTTCATAATTCAAAAGTAATTGGATAATTGTGTTAAAAAACATGTAGACCATGGATTAATCGCCAAAAGATTTGAAAAAGAAATGAACAATAGCTGAAATTTTTTGTTGAAAATACACCTTAGAAAGAAAAGGTTTATAATCAATGTAAATGCAATTTCCAACTTTTGGGGGGGCATGTAAAGATCCTTACAAAAAAAGTAATGTGCATCACAAAAAATTTGTGGTTCAAATTTGAGTTTATCAGTTGTCAAAATTCATTTGCCCATATAGTTTGTTGAGAGTATTTGGTTGAAATTTTTCGTAATGCAATTAAGCCTTTGTGTTGTTTTCCCTTCAAGAATTTTATTATTTAAAAAGTGTACCCATATAGTTTGTCAAGAGTATTTGGTTGAAATTTTTGGTAATGCAATTAAACCTTTGTGTTGCTTTCCCTTCTAGAAATTTTTAAATCAAAAATTGTTAGCAAACTTTGTTGAAAAGACAAAACAAAAATATGTTTTATAGTTTTGATGATTATGTTTTGATTCTTGCAAGTTTTGATTTGTGAATGTCCAAAAAGGCACATGATTTTTTGCAATAGTTGTGAATTTCTTGGAAAAGGTTGGATGCCTAAACACATTACAATTGGCTTATTTGAAACATTTGAAACATCAAGACAAACATTGGCAAGAAATTTACAAGAATTTTTAAAACAATATGAATTGACCAAAAAGATCGTTGTTTATGTTAAGGATGAAAATGTAAATATGAATACCATGACAACTATTTTTAAGTCAATAATAAGTTGTGAAACTTTGGGTGTGATGGAAAGTTTTCAACAGACTTGTTTTAGAAATGATTTTCTAAGGCTTGTCAATATGCAACCACTAAAATTTACATTTTTTCCAATTAAGTTTTGGTTATAATTATATTTTTTGTCAATTAAAAGTTGACTACAATTCAACTTATAAACAAACTAAAGGGTAATTCACTTGCCCCAATTTCAAGATCAAGGTCGAAACCCCTAGTGTAGGGTTCTCAACATGTTAGGTTGTCAATTAATTCCCCACTAATTATGCATGGCACAATCAACATATCCATAAACACCATGTGGCAACAAATAATTCGTCACAATTTACAATATGTTGTACACATGGCATTCCGATCTTATCAATGAAAATATTGATATATTTATATTTATATTGAGTGTTGAGATTATGCCACATGTCATTTTCTAATATTAATCCATCCAAAAAATTCAATATATAGTTCAAAAAATTCACTACCATACACATGATACACATTTGTTATTTTGTTTTTATGTGATCCCATTAATGCCCATGAAACACACGTCAATATTATAATGTTTAACTTAATATAACTAACTAACCTAGCTACTAAGTGTAGCCTAGCTACCTAGTCTAGTTATTTAATGTATTCATGTCTAAAGGTGGTTAAAGCAAATGAAATGGTTTGGTCACTTTGCAAGATGGGTGATGTCAAGAGGGCTACTTGGGGGTATGAAGGTAGTTCAACTTATGACCTTGAAGAGATTAAAAAATCAAAATTTAGGCTTATGGCCTATGTTAATTCTAGTTTTGTAAAAATGTTGATAGTGTTGTTCATAGGAGGGGTAAGCCTAATAACTTAAAAGCTAGGTGGTAATTAGTTGTCTTGCCTCCAAAAATGAGGGGAAAAATTGTTTGTTGCAAACAATTAAAAAATGGTGAGTTGGGTAATGGACAAAACCAATGTTGGTAATAAATCAAATGGTTAATATGAATGTGGAAACTATAGGTGAAGTCTCAAGTGACATTAATTGAAAACCATGCAAGATATTGGAGTGTTGGTGGAGGAGTATGAAGATGATCATATTATGAATAAACAAAATGGCTTGCAACTAAAACTTTAGCATGATCCAATGATGGAAGGCAAGAGGTAGGCCTCCAATGACTTGGAATCCTCAAAGAGCTGAACAACTAAAAGAACTTAGGTTTGTAAATCAAACATGTTGTTAGCAAGGAAAGTAGATTTTGTTTTAAAAATTGCAAGGCATGTGCACATGGATTGAATTGGTTAGCAACCAGAGCTGTATTGCATTAAAATTTAAATGGAACATTAATGATGTCTCTTTTTGCTTGGGAATGTTTTATATCAACGTGTAAACTTGAGAAAAGGCTACATATAAACAAAAAAATAAAATTGGTTTACAACTTATTTACACATTTCATGCACATTGCATAATTTTTGTTCTTTAATTTTCTATCAAACTTTTTCTTCATTTGTATTGTTATTACATCCTTAACAAATCCAACATCACTAGATGCTTTGAATTCTAAGCTAGAAAATTTGCCATCTTCACAACCTCAAGAAAGTTGCATAACCATCATATTGATATGCCACATGGAAAGATTAGAACATGAAAGTATTATATTTAGATAGAGGTGGCCAACGTAGCAACATTGAGAAAACAAAAAAAATCCAATGATTTTCTCCTCTTTCCTTTCCCACAAAAATTCAAATTCAAATTCAAAAAAAATTCAAAAAAATTATTTAGTCCCATTTTTTTTCCTTTCTTATTTTTCTCTTTTTGGGGAAAGTAAATGGCCTTTGAAAAAAAAAAAAAAAAAGATCTTTTTATGAAGAAAAGAAGAAGGGGAATATGAAAAGAAAAAATATATACCATACTTTGTAGACTCAACTAAGGATGTGTGGTGGCCAAAAACAAGGGGACACCATTTATCAAAATTTTACATAGTTAGATGTAAAAACTTTAATTTTGCAACCAAAAGATGATGGTGGTCAACAAAGTAAAAACGACAATTTGAATAAAGTTTGCAAGGATTATTTCATCACATGAAACACAAGAAAGTTCCTAGTGAATTTGGATGGCACCTTATATTTTTATATAATGTTGACCTACACCCTTTATTTGGGGATAGTGCCTCCTCCCCCTTGCAATGGGGCTTTACCCCATGTAACGTTCAAAGCAGCCAATGGTGTTACTTTACACAAGGATTAGAAGTCGTTTTGCTTAAAAAATAAATTTTACACACAAATGAATTTTTGAATGAAACATTTTGCAACTTGTTATAGAAATGTTTTAGGTTGCCCCAATTTACATCACATGTTTTTAGTCAATCATTGTTGAATAACTATGAGTTTTCAAAAATTGCAATATGAAATTTTAACTATATGAACCCTTTTGAAAGTTATGTGTAAAATTGTTTCATTTTGACACAATAATTGTTTATTTTCAAACGTTTAAAACCTAAACCTAGAATTGAATTACACATATTTTAAATTTGAATTTCTTGACATGTTCATATGAGTAAAAATTGAATAACTTGTCACAACTACCACAATTTTTAATGAAAAAAATATATATATAAATTTTTTTTGAATGGTTATTACAAACATATTCAACACTCTATTTGTTTGGTGGTGCCCTACACACTTTGGGTCTTATTAAAGCAAGGCCCCAACACTAAAAGCCTCATTCAAGGCATGAAAATTTCATTATTTTTATCATATTTAAATTTCCATTTTTACACCCTAGGGCCATGCCCTAAATTCCCCCTCCCCTCCTTCAAAACCCTAAACCCTAAAGGGTTTGGAACATTGACCAAGCATCACCTATCCACACTCAATAATGTGTACACGTTTTTTAAGATGGGCATCTTTTTAGCTTTACAAGTCCCACTCACGTTTTTTTCTTTTCCTTTTTTCCATGTTGTTCCCACTTTGTTCCCATGAAAATTCCCAATGTGTTCTCAATAGTCATCCTCCTATTATTCATTCATTCATTCATTATTGTCTTTTGAGGACCAATTCGGCCGTAGTGAACCAGCACCCACCAGCGCACCATCCATTGGATGATGTCTGTTATTAATCGGTTGTGGATGAACCTCTCAATTGAGTTAATATTTGGTTTCACCTCCGTAACCAATGGGTTTAGGGTTTAGAGGTTTAGGGTTTAGGGAATAGGTCTTATTTGTATAGGAAGCTAGGTAGAAAAATAGGTGACTACTAGGTAAGTAGATGGTATATACATTGGTAATGGATGTTTTTACTACCTACCAACTAACAACCTGCTTGTGGGTTGTTAGTAGGTAGGTAGGTAGGTTGGTAGGTAGGTAGAAAAAACAAGAAGTAACTGAGCTAACCACCATGGTTAGCTAGGGAACTGGAATCCAACAGAAAACTGTTTCTTGATCACTTACCATCCATCCATAAACATATCATACCAAAATATCTTTGAATGATGATGGGGAAGCCAAAAATCCTCCCAATAAATTTCATTCCTTGGATGATATTTTTTCCCAATTTTCAGATGCTTTGTAAATACATAATAATAATAGATGAAACCTTTTGAAAAACCTTGCCACAATGTCAACACAAATGGATAATTTTTGGCTAATTGGTTCTTTAAAGGCTATGAACCACTTGGGATATTTTGCCATCCATGGGATATTTTGCTATATATATATATCTATATATGTAAAATAATAATAATAATAAAATATAATCATTTGGATTTTTTTACTCTTTCAATAATTTTGCACTTTTTTTTCCTCAAATAATAATTTTGCAACTTTTTTTTCTCAAATTAATTATTTGATAACTAATCACTCACACATTGATTAGCTTGTTGGTTATTTGTTATTTATTTATTGTTTGCTTTGCTTGATTCATTTTATTGCTTGTTTTTATTGGCTTCAATAATTTAGTCAAAATATGTGACAAGTTTAATGCTTTTTTTTAAATATTTTTATGGGTGGGGGCAATTTTCATCCCAAAAAATTAAAAAAATTTACTCATAAAACAAGTTTTTAGAGGCTTCAGAAGTTTTTCACTTGAGAATTGAAAACCGGCGGGTCAGATCCGAGAACCGGGCTGAAACCCGGAACCGGACAACGCGGGTGGTGGGTTTAGGGTTTCTTCTCCTTGCTTTTGAGCTCTTAGTAAATGGAGGAGGGAGGGAGATTGAAGTGTGTGGGACGCTGGCGGAATCGCGGAAGAAGAAAGGAGCGATGGCGCAAGGGCAGTATTCGTACATGCGACTGCAAGACGCGGTGCTGCACATGAATGAGAGGGTCAATTTCTATGGCGTTGTTGCGGAGTATGAGCAACCCAAGAGCACTAGAGGAAAAGGTTTTTCTTTTTTCTTTTTTCTTTTGGTTTGAGGAATGGAGGAGTACTTAATGAAAGATTAGAGAGAGAGAGATTGCATGAGAGATTGCATTTCTTCTGCTGCTGATGGAGATATTGTGCTTTCGATAATTTCTTGGGTAGATTTCATATCCACAATGACACTGGTAGAGATGTCTTACCTTAGCACTGGATTGAGGGTTCTTTATTTTAGGTTTTAGGGTTGCTGATGGAGACATTGTGCGTTTGATAATTTCTTGTGCAGATTTCATATCCACAATGACAGTGGTAGATATGTCTTACCATAGCACTGGATCGAGGGTTCTTTATTTTAGGGTTAGGGTTTAGGGTTTAGGGTTGTTGATGGAGATATTGTGCTTTTGATAATTTCTTGTGCAGATTTCATGTTCACAATGACAGTGATAGATATGTCTTACCGTAGCACTGGATTGAGGGTTCTTAATTTTAGGGTTTAGGGTTGCTGATGGAGATATTGTACTTTTGAACATTTCTTGTGCAGATTTCATATGCACAATGACAGTGGTAGATATGTCCTACCATAACACTGGATTGAGGGTTCTTTATTTTGCACGAGCTTTAGAGATGCTTCCACGGGTCCGTGCTCTTGGTGATATAATACGCTTCCATCGCATCATGGTAAAGCTTGCTTCCACACTAGTATGCATGGTAACCCTATGTTTGCACATAATTCCTGTTGAAAAATCGGCCATTTGTGATCAGGGTGATGAATTTATCTTGATTCGATGAGAACAGAGTATAGGGTTTAGGGTTCTTGCAATGAGAACAATGCAGGTTATTTCTTCTTCCTTCACCTCTCTATATTGTCTCCATTGCTTGTTTCTCTTAGGGCTTTTGAAAAGAAGCAGGTAAAAGTGCCAAAAAGCTCTTCTTGAGATGTTCAGCTTGAGGTCAACAACATCCCTATTCTATTTTGTGGAGGGCTGCAGATGAGCAACTATGAGGATGCACCACAGGCACAGGGACACCCAAGTAAAGGTTCTGCATTTGTTCTGCTGCCAGGTATGGAAGGGCAAGGTTATGAGCCTTATCAGATGTCACACAGCCACTTCACACTGGAACAAGTTGATCGCACAATGGTTGACCTCATGCGCTCCTGGGTGCGCACACACCCTCTTGATATGGGTATTTGTCTCTCTCCCTCACAGCCAGCACATGGCAAGCTTGTCTTGCAGTTCAAGATTTCCTCATAATTGTCCAGGAATTGGTGCAATGAGATTTTTCTACCCACAAGATCTTCTCTGATTAGGAGTTCTTTTGTTGTGGAATCAGGGGTTGTGTCATATGCAGGGACGAAGTAACATATCACTGAATTTTTTATTCTTGTTTAAGAAATCTGGATTAGGTTACAGTTGTCTTGAGGGACCTCATGGGTCACACAGTGTTCTTGCATGTTCCTGTATGTATATATATAGTTGTTGCAATCCAGGGTGCTCTAGGTCTGTATCAAAGCTTGTATGTTGTGGAGTAATGTTTCCAAGCATATATGTCTTTCTTCTACAATAAGCTTTTTCCCTCCAAGTGACATGATTGATGGCTGGGATTTGAGCACTTTATGGTTCAGGAACTGGCAGCAACAAGTATATGGTATCAATCAAAGACATGAAAGTCGGTTCCTACTTTGATCTTTGTTGCAAAGTGAGTGTTCCCCAATCTTTCTGTGACTGTTGGATTGTCTACTCCCTTCTTGACAATTGTGAGTGACCAGGTTTTTCAGTTATCCCTTGATTGTCAATTATGACATGGGATGCTAAACATGCACAGGCATGGAATATTGAACAAGTTGGATCTGGCTGGTAGCTGGATTTGGTTTGTGATCAAGAATGGATGTGATGCAGATACTGTTCGTGCATGACCAAGATATCGATGACCGTGCTGTTACTATATATGTTTGGGATGGCACTGATGCACCCCCTGCTGGTGGTCTCCTGTATGTCCCTCCTTGCTGGAAACTCTGAAGGTCATTATTTCTTTTACTTTGTATGGTTCTGTGTGCTGGTTGTAGTAGCAAGTAAAATTACACACCTTGTTCATTCAGCTGAATCTTGGACACTGGTGTGGACATGCACATACAGGTTACATTTGAGGATGTCTCATGTTGCAGGGAAGAGCCAGACATTGAGGATATAGAGCAATGGAGGTGGAGCCACATAGAGTTCACAGTGTCAAGAGAGGTCATGCAAGGCTTCCCAGCAGTTGGCACTGTGTTACCACTGTTGCCTGACATGCCTGGAGATGTGCTGCCACCTCAACTTCCAGTTGCTGGGGACTGGGTGAAGCTACGCAACTTGGCATGCCGAATTCGTGATGGTCAGTATGAAGGCATCATTCTGCGTGAGAGCAAAATCAGTCTTCTCCCTGTCAGCACGCAATTGGTGCAAAACTGTGAAAGGTGAATTGATTTTATCTGTATTTGAAAGAAAATTGCTCTCAAGGTGTCAACTATGCTGCCTCTGTGTCTAACTGAAGCGGTGATATATGGGTTTGCAGGGCATATCAAGAGCGACTAGCTACAGTGGAAGGACGCCTTCCTCAATGGTGTCCAAAGCCACCTCAATGTATTACAGGTATGCTTCCTGGTTTTCCTTACTCCTTTTTCTTGTGCCATCATTTCCTCATATTTACACCAAGACTAATGTTTGTGCTTCTTCTGCAGTGACAGACTATGACCATGTGAGCTTCTCAACATTACGGGAGGTTCTTGCCCATCCACAGGTATCTCTTATTCCCCCTTTCAAGCAAACCACTCCAAAGAATTTTCAATTATAAGTTACAAAAACTAGAAAGCAAGTGAAGTAAAATATAAGAAATTAGTTGCAGGGTGTGCTGAGTTCAACACTAATTGGCTGTGCTGTGTGGGCATGACATACTTTGAACAGGTAACTCACAAGTTCCGCTGCATGGTGCGAGTGATGGCCACATGGCCATCAGATGTACTTGATTTCTGTGGACTAGGTGCTGTAGGTACCTTTGTATATGCAGTTTGCCTCACTCTGGAGGATCCAACTGCTCGTCTGCGTGCTTTACTGTATGGTGAAGATGCGGTATGTCTCATTTTGACCTCTTTCAAAATAGTTATTGAAGAGATGATGCCCCTCTATCACTGTCTGTAGGGTGGGGATAGTGACTGCCCCCCAGTACTGACTGCAAAGATAGCAACCTGTGTTGTAGTATGTTGAGGTTTACAGTGCAAATTCCCCCACATGTTGGAGACCATACTATAGATTCTTGACAGTCATAACATGATTTTGAGCACGATTTTAAAGTCTGGCAATTTTTAACTCAGTAATGCCTCAAGGAAATTAATTGCTTCAGCACATTGTGTACTATTTGATTGGGTAAATGGTAGTCAAAATCAATAGCAGATATGGTGTGGGCCATTGTCTAGTATATTCAGATGACCTCATCTCCTGTATATAAAATACTGACAATACAATAGAACAGATCCTTACTTCAATACTTATGGACTCCTTGCAGGTGGAGTTTTTCAATGGGCATCCTGCAGCTGATCTACGTGAACAGGGTGCCACAGTAGAAGCACTTCAACGCAAAGTGCATCGGTTATTGGGCCAGCAGGATACAGATCCCCACAATCCTCCCTGGATTAAATGCTGCCTCAAGTCTTACTATACAGATAAATCACATCCTTGGGACTCCCGGCAGTTCCGAATTTTTGGTACACGGTTTCCAGGTTGAGGAACACATCCTGCTGCTACAGCACTGCGTGGCAAGTTGTGGTTTTGCCAGCTCCAAAACCAAGACAAAGCTGCCAGTGGTCTTTCAAGAGAGCCAAACATAAACCAGCCTCCTGTGCAGCTCAGAAGTTGCCTGCATAGATATGTACAGCAACTGACACAGTAGAATCAATGCTGTCTTACAGGTACTTGTAAAATTTTTGGATCCTTCCAAACCTTACATATAAAACAGAATATAGTTACAGTTGAGGGTTTGTAAGTCAAATGACAAGTGAAAGGATATAGGAGCTGGTGCATGGAATTGACTTCAAAAACTTGCAACTCAGTCTTGATGACCAAAATGCAATGTTTTGTGTCATTTGCACTCCAGAGGCAAGACACTTGGGCTATCAGATGAAGCATTTGAACAGGAAGAATGTACTTTTTTCAAGACATGAAATCAAATGAAAGGCAAACTTGATTTCAACTGTATTAGTACATAATTGTGCAGAGTGTTGCATAGTCTAGATGTATGTAGGGTTTAGATATCTAGAAACAAACAACTGTCTTGAGACTGAATAGAAGGTTTTTGTGAAGATGGCCTTCAGGTTTTCTACATTGTCAACATGTAGGTGTGTCAATG
>Ga0209208_10007804_pt1 | contig 14394 bp, 9 predicted proteins | sample S1TSphfallax_3_FD_187694 | JGI IMG/M metagenome (GOLD analysis project Ga0209208, IMG submission 187694) | Host-associated microbial communities from peat moss isolated from Minnesota, USA - S1T2_Fd - Sphagnum fallax MG (SPAdes) (version 2) | ecosystem: Host-associated > Plants > Peat moss >...
CATCCGTTTGATTTTTTTGTTTGGATTTTGAAACTTTTCCCACCCACCCACCTACTACCATCCATTGTCCCCCATCGCCCTACTCACCTATGCATTTATATTAAAAGTAGACTCTTCCCTATCTACCTATTCGCCTATAAATTTGCTACTTTCATCCGAACCCACCTTCCCATCCCCCATCTATTTTTCTACCTACCAACACTTTAAGTAGGTACCTACCTAGTTGGCATTCCAATAAACCCCCCAATGGTTGAAAACAATCAGGAAAGAATAAAATGAAGGTATTGCATGGAACTTGATCTTGTTTATTGAGCAAAATTAATAAGGGCAAGATTAAAGTAATTGTCTTCCCCTTTTGTAATGGTATTACAAATAGGCATTGGTTATAAACATGTAGTTTTTATGTGTTGAGAAGGTATTGCAAAATCTTTTGAAAATCTAGAGTATGTGAAACCCCCCAATTACGGTTTTTTGGTTAAATATAATTTATTTTTTCAATAATTATTATTTTTATATTTGTATTAATTATGATAATATACCTATGTCTAATAGGTTACACATGTTAGTTTACAAATTCATAGCCCAGGCTATGTAATAATATTATAGTATTATTAATTACTTATAAATAGTATAAATAATTTAAATCTTGATTACTTAATAATAATTTTAATTTTAATTATGGTATTACACTTGTGGTTAGTAAGTTACATTATTTAACTTATGATTACTTATTAAAATTTTTATTAACAATGATTTAAATTAATATAATTATTGAATATGAATTATTACTTTCTTTAACTGTTCATGATAATATTATTATTTTTCAATAAATATCTATTTTATTTTAACTATATTATTGATTATGGTGATATATTTATGGCTAATAGGCTACATTAATTTGCTTATAAGTACCTTGGCCTAGGTTAGTTACTAACTTAATTTATCTATTAATTTAAATAAAATTATATATATATATATATCATTAATTATTACAAGCAATCACAACTATTAAAATTATAAATATTAACATAAATATTTATTAACCAATAATAATACAATCATTATATTATATTATTGTTACCTATGATTTATAATTTTTATAATTTTAATATATTTATCTAACATGTAAATTAGGTTAATATGGTTATTTGCATGTAGGTTGTAATTACATTGGTTGCATTTGCAACTGAAATTTTTATCACATATTTTTTGCCATGGATTCCAAACATGCACACAATATAAGTGCATTTGACTTGTTCACAAACCAAATACCAAATACCATTTGGGATGGGCTAATGAAAGAGGTTCAACCCTAAAGGCTAAACCCAAAAACAAAATTGGATTATTTTAAACCTTAGCCTACCTACCTACAACAACCTACCTACCTCCCTACCTACCCACCTACCTAATTAATTTTAAAAAATCAATGGGCTTTTCAAATTGCCACACGTCACCACATAATTAGCCTTCACAAATGGACATGTGTCAAAATTTGATTCACATTTTATTGGATGGCCAAGATATTATTAGTTTATTAATAATGATTAATATTGAAATAATGTTTAAGTGCCACATGTCACCATATAATTGAACTTCACAAATGAACACATGCCACCATGGGCAACCCTTGGAAAATAATGTAAATGTATATAATATAAATTTATACCGTATATATTATCCACATACATATTGTTGTATGCAAGTGCTAGTTGTGTGCAACTTGTCATATGCAACTATGGGGTCTAACATACAACAATTACATACAATAGTTGCAAAATGATAATTTTCTTTTAGTTCAAGCTAACGTAGAGTGTTATCATGAGGCTTTGAAATGTTTGTTCTCTCTTGAGACCAAATGTTTGAGGGGGCGCCACATTGACTAGTTAGTGTGGAGGCTAACCACAACCATGGCACAACATTCTATGCATGAAGCTGAGATGAAGAAGCAAGAGTTCATAAAAAACAAGGTCACATCACGCCTTGTGATGGTAAGTGTTAACAAAGATAGTTAGATTCCACACACCGATGTGATTTCACCTACCTTTGAAGGGGATGATGGTGATGATGTTTGGTGGGTGCAAAACCAACACCATCCTAGTATCACTCACAAAATCCGTGCCCCTTTCACCAAATATGCAAGTTGCACTTGTGAATGGGCATTGTGAAGCAACTTTTGCAAGCATCAAATTGTTGTTCTATTGACATGTACCAACTTTACAATAGAAAATATCATTGAGTATTGTGATAGGCATTATGGAACTCACCACAATGGTTTGAAATGCATGTTTGTTGACTTGACATACTTTCAATTGGATGATGGTGTGTTTGATGATGAGGATTGCAACCAAGGTCCAGTTAATGAGGTTGACATTGTTTACATTGGGGGGTTTATGGCCATGGATGAGGATAGTTGTTTTGACAATGTTGATGTGCCAAAAGGTTCATCCGCACCCATGGATTGAGCCCTAGCTTGCTTGCATGAAACAATTACCGAGATCACCGTGGAGTGTACCACCACAAGTGTAAGCATTGAATTGTGTGACCATGTAACATCATTTCTTCGAGGAGTTGGATCAAACATTCACCACTTTTGTTTGGCTCAAATCAACGAATCCATGAATCTAGGAATGGTATTTCACCTAGTGGATGATGGCTTTGAGAACTCCATCAACTAGATGAAGGATTAGCACGAAACAATGATGGAGCACTTAGATACATGTAAAAAGAGGACTAGGGAATAAAGAAAGGTTTGTCACTTGGACCCATATTCAGACATAATATATGTGTGATTCAATTTTCATTTATATTTAACCTTTTACACCTTTCACTGAATCAAATTGAATTGTGCATAATTTGCATTGGAAAAAAAACTCCAACGCATGTTTTTAAGTAATATCCAAATGATTTGGTAACCAATATTTGTCAATGAATAATTATCAATCACAACTAAATGTGATTATTAATGAAATCTAAAACTCCAAGTAATGCACAAAACAATGAAAGTTTATTTCTTGCATAGATCCAATTCAACTGCAATACCCAACATTGTGTAATCCAAATACGTGCAATACCCCTTTTAGGGTATCCAAAAAATGTTTTGGGGCCAATAAATTATCATTGGACACTATGAAGGGTATTTCATAACCAAACCAAAACCTAAATGGATATTAATACCCGTATAAGGTTATTTTGTATGACACCATGTGCTGACTCATTTTGGCTTATTTTATTAGAAAGGTATTGTTCATGATTAGAAGGATGGAATGAAATTATAGTACCCCTCTCAAGGTATCCTGAAAAAGTGGAATGGTTAATCACATATATTTTGACAATTAACGGGGTACTACATAACCCTACCAATTTTTTTAAGGGAAATCGATACCCCAATTGGCATATTTTGTAAAATGCCATGGGCTAAATCATTTTTTGCCTAAGTTATCCAAGGGGTATTGCTCATGGTCAGAAGGATGGAATTAAATTGTAATACCCTTATCCGATATCCCATAAATGTTGTGGGGTCAATCACATGTCTTTCTACACTATGTGGATATTACATAACCCTACCAAAACCTAGAGGGAAATTAATACCCTAATTGGGGTATTTTGTAAAATGCCATGGGCTAAATCATTTAAAACTATCCAAGGGGTATTCCTCATGGCCAAAAGGATGAAATTAACTGCAATGCCCTTTTCTGATATCCCATAAATGTTTTGGGGTCAATCACATATCTTTTTACATTATGTGGGGTATTGCACAACCTTACCAAAATCTAAAGGGAAATCAATACCTTAATTAAGGTATTTTGTAAAACGCCATGGGCTAAATCATTTTTTGCCTAAGCTATCTGAGGGGTATTGCCCATGGCCAAAAGGATGGAATTAAATTACAGTACCCTTGTCCAATATCCCATAAATGTTTTGGGGTCAATCACATATCTTTTTACATTATGCAGGGTATTGCATAACCCCACCAAAACCTAGAGGGAAATCATTTTCTACCTAAATTATCTAAGGGGTATTGCTCATGGCCAGAAGGATGAAATTAAATTGCAATACCCTTTTTTGGTATCGCGGAAATGCTTTTGGGTCAATCACATATCTTTCTACACTATTTGGGGTAGTACATAACCCTACCAAAACCTATGCAAAATATAATTTATTAATGATGTATATTTAATTAATGCATGTAATCAAATGTTTATCTTGTGTAAATTGAAATTTAGGGAATAACATATCGAATAATGGCACTAATGATCAATAATTTTCACACTTCAATTTGTATTCCCTTTTGCATTAAAATATATATTTAAAAATATTTTATTCATCTTTTATTAAACCTAAAACACATGTGAATTTTATTTGAATAAATGAATGGTTGTTTATGATTCAAAAAATATAAATGGTGCACCATCTATCAATTTTTAGTTTTGAAGATATTTTAATTGAAATCATGATATAATTAATGAATTAATATGTGAAATTATATATATATATTTCATTTATAAATATATAATATTTATGTAATTATTTTAACTTAGTAATATTTTAATTAAAAACTATAGTTTAAAGTCATTTTCAACATCATAATAATTCACTAATGGACTAATGAAAATTGGAATGAAGGTATTGCAAAACTAGCCACATTGATGGTATAAGGTTGCTTGAACAAAATTTATAAATGTAACTGCAATACCTTCATTGTGTTTTCATAATGTCATTAACCATGAAATATATTGAGTTTTTTCTCATACTAAATACATGTGTAATATGTCATGCCAAATTGGTCACATTGATGGTATTGAGCAAAATGTTGAAGTGTAAATGCAATATGTTCATTATTTTATTGATAGGTCCATTGACATTGAGACATAAGAATAAATTTTTTAAAATCTCTACTTAATTAAATTGTGTGGATTTATTTTAAAAACTAATTTTTAATATATAATATCTTAATTAAAAAAATATGTTAAATATTTTAAGTAAACATTAAATATAGTGGAAAGACATTTTCAAACTCATAAATGGACCAATGTAAAATCATTGGTATATGTACATGAACGTATTGCAATATTGGCCACATTGATGGTATATATTTTGTATTCAACAAAGTTTTTGTGTACCTTTATTTGTATCATGGTTTAGAATATTGTCACAATATGGTGTAGGTATTATATTCCTTTTAGGTTTTGGTAGGGTTATGCAATACCCTCCATGTTTCATGGTGAATGCAAATATCCCAAGATGATGTAGGTATTGCATTCCATATGTTTATTCAAGTAAAACATTATACCATCAATGTGAAGAACTTTGCATTACCTCATTTACTTGAATCAATATGTCTAACATGATACAGTGAACATGGAAAAAATATCTTAAAAAAAAATCTTTTGTTTCATGGTTTACGATATTATCGTAAAATGATTTGGGTATTGCTTTCCTTTTAGGTTTTGATAGGGCTATGTAATACCCTTCCAAATTCCAATTTTTTTGTTATGGAGCCAAAGGTTTTATGGGATACTTGAAGAGGGGTAGTGCATGTGAATTCAGTGTTATTGGGCATAGGCATTACCCCTTTGACAACTTGAACCAAAATAATTGAGCCCATGTTGTTTGTAAATTACCCCAAATAAGGTATTTCTTTCCTTGTAGGTTTAAACAATACCCCTCCAGGTTTCAATAGATATGTGATGAAGCCCAAAAGATTTTTTTATGTGCCTTGAGAAAGGTAATGCACACCCATTGAATAATTATGGACACATTCAATACCCTTCCAATAGCTTATAGTAAAATAATTTAATCCATATTGTTTACAAAATATCTTCGTGAAGGTATTGCATTCCTTTTAGGTTTTGTTAGGGTTATTGTCGTAACCTTAATTTTGGGTTTGTGACCAAAGCAAGGGCTTGCAAGGTTGCGAGCCAAGAGGGAAGCTCAAGAGTCATGCCGCATGCTCCCAAGAGTGTAGGAAAGTGTGAGGGAATGAACCTTCACATTTCCAAGGGAGCTTCCATTTTGGGAGTTGAAGTCCCGGTGGACTCTCGAATTTTCAGAGAAAAATTGCAAGGCTCAAAACTCAATGGATTGAAAAGTTCCTTATATCATTGGAAAGCTCTTGGAATGTAAATGTCTAAAATGGGCTTGCATGACCCATTTGGACATCTAAAACACAAGTTATGGCCAAAAGAAGGGTCGAGAGTCAAATTGTCAACTTGACTCCTAACCATTAAAAGTCGGGAGTCACCACGATTTCCTCATGTGCAGGTGGCGTGCAACATACCGTTGGAAGGCTCTTGATGAGGGCTAAAAATTTGCTTTAAACCTAACCTTAATCAAATGTTTGCATGCAAAATTATGGGCCCCCAAAGTCGCAAGAGTCCCAACTGTGATAATTTTAGGACTTTCACTTGGGAGTCTTGGGACAAAATGACATTTGGGTGCTGGTCCTGTGGCCATGCATAGAATATATTATAAGGGGGAAGGTGATGGCTTCCCCCAAGTCTGGGCCGTGGTGAGTCTTATGAGTCTGAGTTTGCCCGTGGTTCGTCTTAGCACCAAAATGTTCCAACTATGCACCAACCAACTTGTTGTTTGGTTTTGTGCAGGTCCATGTGAGTGATTAAGTGCTTGTCAATCATCTTAGTCCCATCTCGAAGCTCCAATACGCCCTTCTACCCCCAAAATGCTACAAACCAGGGAATGTGTCTCCAACTCCTTACTTTTCTGTCGTTTTCACTTTAAACTCACATTTGAGTCTATCAAGGAGCTTGGGAGCATGTCAGCTATGCAATACCCCTCTAAGATTTTAAAAATATTTTATGGATCCCAAAGGATTTATAGTATATTTTAATATGGGCATTACATGTGCATTGAATACTTTTGGACATAAAGCAATACCCCTCCAAAAGTGTGGACCAAAATAATTCAAATCATGGTGTTTATAGAATACCCTCATGAGGGTATTGTGTTTCTTCTAAGTTTTGTTAGGGCTATGCAATACCCCTCCAAGATTCTTGAAATATGTTATGGAACCCAAAGAATTTTTAATATATATTGTAATAGGGGTATTGCATGTGCATCGTGTAATTATGGACAAAAACAATACCCTTCCAATAGCTTGGAGCAAAATAATTCACTCAATGGTGTTTATAAAATACCCTCATGAGGGTATTGCTTTCCATTTTAGGTTTGAACTTCTAATTTTTGGGGGTAAAGAAAGATTTATTGGTTTGAATGTATGATTATAATCATTGTTTTGATAAAATTTTCAAGCATACATAAGAATATGTGAGAATGTATTTCAAATTCTTAACACAAGATGGTGCAAAATGAAAGTAAAATGTTTTAAATAAAAAACATGGGTGACATGTGTTACAAAAATGTGCAAAAAATGCCCCCAGGTCTAAAAGAACCCCAACTTAAAATGGGGAACATGTCATAATGGTTGCTTTAAAGATAAATTATTACCCTAAATCTTAAAGACCAAAATAACACCCTAATCAAAACTAGGATAAACTATGGGCTATTTGTATCACTATGTGAGGCGACTTTTGTCCCTCTACTTCCGGTTCTACAAGGTGATTATGGTTGAAAGCACGAATGCTACCAGTGAAGGATGAACATGAATGTATGTTTAGATGTTGATTACGTTTGTAATTGAAGCTAAGTACTTTGCCTCCTATGCATCATTCACAATTTAACATTGATAGATATATTATTTAAATTCACCCATTCCAAGTCCTAGAACCTTATATTAAATTGTCATTCCTCTAAACAAACTTTTATGGACTTAATGCTTTCTTAAACTTGGCTATAACCAACAATCACTTGAACTATTGTTTCTAACACATAGATTGTCCAAATTCAGCTTGCTTTAGCTCTTTAGAAAGTTAATCACTAGGTGCACCTTCCTACCAAATCTCAAGATCGGCAGCTAAATAATTGAGAAGTTATGCTACGAAACCCGAGAGGGTTTTGCAAAGGCAATTGGTCCAACTTGACTGTAGACCCCCAGTCACTTGGAGAATTGTTTCTAATACATAGGTTGTCCAAATCTAGCTTGCTTTAGCTTTTTAGAAAGTTAACCACTAGGCGCACCTTCCTACCAAATTTCAAGATCTGCAGTTAAATAACTAGGAAGTTATGTTATGAAACCCGAGAGGGTTTTGCAAAGGTAGTCGGTCCAACTTGGCTGCAGACCACCAGTCACTTGGAAAATTGTTTTTAACACATAGATTGTCCAAATCCAGCTTGCCTTAGCTTTCTGGAAAGCTAACTACTAGGCGCACCTTCCTACCAAATCTCAAGATCTGCAGCTAAATATCTAAGAAGTTATGCTACAAAACCCGAGGGGGTTTATGAGCTTTCTCTAAAATTCCAACCTTCCACTACTATCCCTACTCTCTCCATTCCTTCAAAACTATTACAAGATTTCCATTCTACTTTCTTTCCCCTTCCTAACTACCAAGTTTGATTATCCTTTCCCTCCTCAAGAGGCTTGTAAGAACTAGAGCTTTTCCAAATTGAATTATAAGTTATCTCCCATGGGAAAATAGAGAAAACCCCAATTATCCAAGTCTGCCTTTTAAAGAGAAGGAGATGGAAGGAGAAGGAAAAGGTTCTTTTGCTTGGTGGTCAATGGAAGGAGAAGGAGAAGGTTCTTTTGTTTGGTGGCCAATGGAAGGAGAAGGAGAAGGTTCTTTGCTTGGTGGTCAATGGAAGGAGAAGGAGAAGGTTCTTTGCTACCTGTTCCCACTTGCCCCCCAAAATTTTTTACTTAAACCTTCACTTTTTATCCTTTGACATTAAGGTTTTACTTTACCATGGTCCTAGGCCATTTTTTACCCATTCCCTTCCTTTCCTTGGTCTATAAATCATGATCGCGTAACTTGATGTCACAAATCCCCTCGCACCTTCATTATCAATTTGACTTTGTTGAAGATCTTTCCTCTCTCCCTTGCACATATGGCGTCGCGCACAGTCACCTCTTACGGGCCCCAAGCCGCACAAACGAATGAAGAACCGCCTTCGGAGTCATCTTTAGATTTGACCCTAACGTAGCATCCTCGTGACGAAGAACTCGAACCTCGAGAGGTGCGCGCTTGTTTTGAAGTTGAACCCCCTCGAGCCTGGTATTATCGTATTTCGCCAAACTCCCGCACCCTAGTGATCTTGTTACAAGTCGACCCTGCTTCCGGTGACGAACTCGAAACTGTCTGTGAAGGTTGTTATGAAATCGAAGACACTTCTATCTCCACTTGGTCTTCAGTTCCCGGTGTTGGACACTATTGTTGGTTGCGCGGTTCGATTCGTCGACTACCTCCCAATAGCAAGGCGGACTACCTAGTTCGTACCATCCGACGCATTCTAGACTTCCTACAGTTATGAACTATGGCATAGGCCAGGACTTAACATGTACCTGCAACTCCTTGTCGAGCTTACTCATGATCTAAATAAATGTTTCAGTCCTTACGAAACTCCTATTATCATTGGCACACTATGACATTGTCTATTTGATCATTAAACTGATTTGAATCAATCCTACATCCCTGCGGCTTGAAGATTGTTCTATCTCTATTGGGCCTTTCGCTAACCCCCTACCCCTACTTCATAAATTCCCAACATCCTTGTTACTTGCCAAATACTAATACCAGACCAATGTTTTGTTGTACACCAAGAATTCTGGTGTTTGTTTTCCTTCCCCCAACCTTCTAGAGATTCCTCACCCCTACTTATGCCGGTGAGGTTCTAAAACTAAGGTTTACCAACCTTTGCTGAAGAAAAGAACTAAACCAACTAATATTGTATTTTAGAAAACAAAACAACCCCCCCACACCCTGTGCGCACTCATCAACCCTTATTCTAACACAAAGTTGTTAAACCCCCCTAATAACTTCACCACTCTCACATATTCCTAACAGAATTATTAAATATTGAGATTACCAGCCATGGGCATGTCGATATGGCTCACACACTACTAGAGGCGGATGGGATCCCATTGGCCTTCTTGTACTGCGTTGATGCAACCTCTGCATCATGGGCATGTCGTCACGTAAAAACCCCACAATTGGCCAATGTTGTGTCCACAACATCAGCCACAAACACCTCCTTAGTGGTGCCTTGAACCTTGAAACAAACAACACAATATAAATAATATTGCATATGAATTTTAAAACTTGGAATTCAAATAAAAATCAGTATGGCATTGTTGGAAACTTACCAACCATGAATCATTTATGAATCATGGTATTACGTTAAGGAGGCCAATTTCTTTGTGCCACATTATCTTATTTGATGCAAACTTATAATTGTGTTCCATTTAAATGCCCTTGAGTGCTTTTGTATACTCGGTTTGAATCTTTAAAATCACAAGTGCAAGGTCTTCATCATGTTCTAGCTTGGCATGTATGTTGAAAAGCATGACCCCCACACCCCATGTAGTCATACCAAAAAGTTGAAGGATGTGGCTAGAGGTTAGCTTAACAAATGTCGGCTTAGGAACCTCAAATGTGTATTGCAAATCGCCTTGGAGCTTATCCCACTCCAAGATAACATGCTTCCTAGCCTTAGCAATTGCCTTCTATTCATTATGATAGAATCGGGTCAAAGGGTTGCTCAAGACCCACACATTCATTGCTGCACAATCTTGAACCTTTGGGCCTTACTTCCAAGTAGATGGGTGTCCAAGCTTGCCATGGTCACATTGTGGTGTGCCCACAAATGTCATACCAAATTGTAATTGGTTGTATATAATGCATTGCACCCATCAGCCCTACAAACAAATTTGGCCCATCCTTTGCCCAATGGACACCTTTTATGGCAACTGGAAGAGGGGCAATTACATCTAAAACCAAAAACAAATACAATAAACCCAATGTGAAAATTAACATTCTGGATGAAGGCTATTTCTCATGATGAAGGTATTTCCATTATAGATAAAAGATTAAACACACCATGAGGGTATTACAAAAATGGATAGATAAACAAAAATTCAAGATGAGGGTATTGTAAAAACCTAGTTTTGAAATTTGCATAGAATGAAGTTAACCTTAAAAAAAACCAATATCACCTACAAAATTATAAAGTATTGCTTAGAAAAATGCCCCACCCACCTTTTCACATGGAAAAGGAAGGTGGGGTAAAAATTTGAAAACCTTAATTAATAAAGGTATTGCAAACACAAATTTGCCAAAAACAACCCACCCATCTTTTCAAATAGAGAGGATGGGTGGGCAATAGATTGTAAGTTAAGATAAAAATGTCACCTACATGAATTTCAACATGTATTATATAACATTTTCATTTTTTTCTTGCATTGAAGCAAGAGCTACATTTTCTTGTTCCACTATCATTTTAATAGTTTTTTTCAAATCAACTTCAATTGTAGCAAGATTTAGTGTAGAGGTTTCCCCAACTTCAACAAATGCTTACATTTGCTCTTCGTTAACATTACACAAAATTAATGCACCATCTTCAACACTCATTTGCATGTGCTTTTGCATATTCCGTCCTTCTAAACCTTTTTCATTCGTGACACCTCCCATGCCATTTGTTAATTTAGTTAAAGCTTGTTCCTCTTATCTAATAATCTTTGTTTTTTTTCGACTTTGCATTTACCAAAGTGGTAAAAAACTACAACACAAAATAAAACAAACGTTTTACCAACACCAAAAAATAAATAAAACATCCATCAAGCTTGAGTGACCAAAACAAAAAAAAAACCCGACAACAAGGCTCTTTGTTGTTAGGCACTTGAGTGACTGGAATAAAAAAACCATGATGATGAGTTTTTTTATTACAACCCTAGCCTTGGGCTTGCGACCAAGGCAAGGGCTTGCAAGGTTGTGAGCCAAGAGGGAAGCCTGGGAGTCACATCTCATGCTCCCGGGAGTGTAGGAAAGTGTGAGGGAATGAACCCTCACATTCCCAAGTGAATTGGAGTCTTAGTGGACTTCCAAATCTTTAGAGAGCAATTTCAGGAGTCAAAGCCCATTGGATTGAAGATTTGCTTATATCATTGAAAAGGTCTTGAAAATTAGATATCTAAAATGGGCTTGCATGACCCATTTGGACACTTCAAACATAAGTTATGGCCAAAAGAAGGGCCAATAGTCAAATTGTCAATTTAACTCCCGACCACTAAAAATTGAGAATCACCCTGATTTCCTTGCGTGTAAGTGGCACCCAACATACCATTGGAAAACTTTTGACAAAGACTACAACTTTGTTTCAGATTTTATTTCAATCGAAAGTCTGCATGTAAAGTTATGGGCCCCCAAAGTTGCGAGAGACCAAATTGTGGGAATTTTGGGACTCCCACTTGGGAGTCCTAGGAAAAAATGACATTTGGGTGCTGGTCTCGTGGCCATGCACAGAGTATATTATAAGGGGGAAGGTGATGGCTTCCCCCAAGTTCAGGCCGTGGTGAGTCTCGTGAGTTTGTGTATGCTTGTGTTCCAACTATGCACTAACCAACTTGTTATTTAGTTTGTGCAGGTCCGTGTGAGTGATTGAAATGCTTGTTAATATTTTTAATCCCATTTCGGAACTCCAGCGCGCCTCTTTACCCCCAAAGTGTTGCAAGTTAAGGAGTGCGTCCCACTTCTTTTCCTTCTGTTGTCTTCACCCTTGGACTTGTAATTGAGTCCATCGAGGAGCTTGGGGGTGCGTCATTTTCATTATCATGGCCTTGGGGACTTGTAGCACTTGAATAAAAAAATAACACGACAATGAGGAGCTCATCATTGTTGTGTCCCTAAGATTTATAGCATTGGAACAAAAAAACATGACAATGAAGAGTTTCAACTCCTCGTTGTTATGCGCTTGATTAACTTACCACATTGAACAAAAGAGCATGACAACGAAGAGTTGAACTCTTTTTTGTCATGCCCATGGGGACCTCTAGCATTTGAACAAAAAAAATACATGACAATGAAAAGTCGAACTCCTCATTGTCGTGCATTTAAGTGATCGGAATAAAAAAAAAGCAGGACGAGGAGGAGATGAAAAGCCTCCTTGTCATCTTGGCCTCGGGGATTTGTAGCACTTGAATAAAAAAATAACATGACAACGAGGAACCGAGTTCCTCGTCGTTGTGTTCTTGGGACTTACAACATTGGGACCAAAAAACCATGACAATGAGGAGCCAAATTCTTCATTGTTGTACGTTTGACTGACCTACAACACTGGAACAAAATAACACAATGACAAGGAACTAAGCTCCTCATTGTCATGCCCATGGGGACCTCTAACACTTGAACCGAAAAAAAAACATGATGACAAAGAATCGAACTCCTTGTTATCGTGTCCTTGGAACTTATAACATTGGAACAAAAAAACATGATGACGAAAAGTTGAGCTCCTTGTTGTCGTGCGCTTGACTGAACTACAACATTAGAACAAATGAACTTGACAATGAGGAGCTAAGCTCCTTGTCGTTGTGCCCATGGGGACCTCCAACATTTGAATAGAAAAAAAAACATGATGATGATGCGCCGAGCTCCTCGTCATCATGTCCCTAGGACCTGTGGCACTTGAACAAAAAAATACACGACAACGAGGAGTTCAACTCCTCATTGTAATGCGCTTCAGTGACTTGCAACATTGAAACCAAAGAGCATGATGAGGAGCTTGACTCATCATCATTGTGCCCATGGGGACCTCTAACACTTGAACAAACAAAAAACATGATGATGGGGAACCAAGTTCCTCGTCGTCGTGTCCCTGGGATTTACAACACTGGAACAAAAAAAGCACGACAACAAGGAGCTGAGCTCCTTATCATCGTGCACTTGACTAACCTGCAACACTAGAACAAAAGAGCACAATGACAAGGTGTTGAGCTCCTCGTTGTTGTGCCCATGGGGACCTCCAACATTTGAACATAAAAAAAAAGGACGATGAGGAGCTTGGCTCCTCATCATTGTGTCCTTGGGACTTGCAACATTGGAAACAAAAGATGCACAATGATGAGGAGCCAAACTCCTCGTCATTGTGCGGTTCAATGACTCACAACATTGGAACAAAAGAGCATGAAGATGAAAAGTTGTGACCGTAAGACTTGGAGCATTGGAACAAAAATTAACTTGCCTAAACCCTAAAAAAAAGCATAGAAGGGAGGAAGGGAGCTTACCTTGTAGTTTTGTTGTTCTTCATGCTTGCTCCAAGCTCCTCCCACTTGGGGCACTCCAAGCTCGTCTGCTTGTTTCTCCTCACTCTTCTAAAGCTCTGCAACCCTAAACCCTGGTCCCACTGAATCTCAAGCGTTGGTGATGGAAGAGAGCACAAGCAAAAGTGAGGGGTGAGCAGAATGAGGGAGGTAGATGGGCTGGTAGGAGGAAGGGTGGTAGGTAGGTTGGAGGGCTAGGCAGGAGTTAATCCAAAAAAAACAATGGTGGT
>Ga0209208_10007805_pt1 | contig 14394 bp, 14 predicted proteins | sample S1TSphfallax_3_FD_187694 | JGI IMG/M metagenome (GOLD analysis project Ga0209208, IMG submission 187694) | Host-associated microbial communities from peat moss isolated from Minnesota, USA - S1T2_Fd - Sphagnum fallax MG (SPAdes) (version 2) | ecosystem: Host-associated > Plants > Peat moss >...
TGAATCATAGGTGGATTTTTACAAGGCATAATTACACCAAAATTGTAAATCCCGTGCCCAAAAAATTTTATGTACTAGAGAATGCATCCTAAAATGCAGAATGTGGCCTCTTAGGGTAGGTTCCATCACGTAAAGGTCCATGGGTAGGCCCATAAATTAGTTATGTAGCCTAGGTAGGGAAGAAATGACTGATTTGGGCCATGGCAAGGTGTGATTATTACTCCCTGAAAACCTGCCAGAATCAACAGGTCTGGACTTAGAGTAAAGGACCTAGTGGAGGAAAAGGACCTAGGGAAAGGCCATAGTTTGATTAAGGGACCTAGAGGTCAAGGTTAGCTCAAGATAGCGAGATAAGTCTAAGTGCCAAATGCCGAAGCTTTATCAACATTTTCTCCATTTCTTAGGGTACAACATAACCCTAAACCCTTGGACAACTTTGTTACTTTGTTGGCTCTTTGCCCAGTAAGAGTTTAGGGTTTAGGGTTTAGAATTTGGCAATGGTGAGAGGTTCTTTTGTTTTGCTTGGGCTGCAAGAAAAGACCCCCCAATCCAAACCATTCCATGACAGAAGTCGGCCTCTCTGGCTTCCACAAACTGCCATAGACTACCTTTCTACTGTAGTATAGGGGCAGTCTTTAACACATGTGTATCAAATATTTTAATTATTTTTTTAAATTCTGGGTCTAAATAAAATAAATAAATAAATAAATAAATAATCTTGGATGCTTCAAAATATTCTTTATTTTCCTTCACAAAAATAAAAATAAAATTCAACTAATTTTTTTTAAAGGGATTCTTTTTTTTTGGTTTGAAAATTTCAACATTTCCATGAATAATATAATTAATGTCATGGCTGGCTGCCAAAGTACTACAATTATTATTTTTTTTAAGTCATGGAGAATGAATTTGAACTTAGGTCTACTTGAAATATAGGTTCTAGTCTATGTAGCTAACTGGAATATGTAGGTATATTTCTATGTGTATTTGATTTTTAAAGTATTTATTAAGCCAAGTTCTATGTCAGTTTAAACCACACATGATTGATTTTTAGTATTTATTAAACCAATTCTTAATGTTAATTAAACCATAATTAGTAGGCTAGTTGGATGATACCAGGCTCTTGAGAACATCTGACCTTGCACAATGGGCTCATTCAAGCTTGTTCCATAAATGAGCTTCCAGTTTTGGGGTCTTATTTGGCTACTTTTTTTTTAAGTGTTCTTTTCTAGGTGGGATCACCTAAGCACAATTCATTGGCTAGTCTTCATTAGTGTTGGACTGGTATTGGATTATTAACAATACCATACTGGTCCAGATATCTAGATTTTTTTTGACTTTGGCTGGTGATCAAACATCCAAAAAAATGCTTGTATGTTGCTTTGTTGTTATTAGAGTTCAAAGATGATTTGTAAAAGTTCAGGTGGTACTCCTATAGCACTTTAAATCGTTTAAAATGAATAAGAAAGTTATGAGGTTTGAAAGTAAGAGGGGTCCAAAGAGAAAAAAAAATGCGTTTTGTAAGTTGGAAAGCTTATTTTTTTCTTGTTAAATTTTCATTATTCTTTTTTCTTTGCACTTGGAAGATGATTTCTAAAGCTTGAAGTAATGCTCCCATAACATTTTAAATTGCTCAAATGAAGCACATATGATGAAGATATAAATAAGTGTTCGATCAGAGGCAGGTGATCAATTATGGGTTGGTCTACCCTAAGTAGAAAATTGAAAATGTATATATGATGGTATATATATATATATATAGTTGAAGAATTGTACACAATGGTATGAATATCAAGGTATAAGTAAATTTAATATCATATAAATATTGAATATGGATATGAATATAGATTTAGTGTGTGATGCCACCAAAAAAAATGCAACTTTTATTGAGTTAATCAATGAAAATTGAATTACAACATTTCAATCCAAAGCATTAAAGTTGATTATAGAAGGCAAAATGTGCATTTTTTACTAAAGCTATGTTCCAAGCACAATCCACAAAATTGAGTGGGAGTTTTAAAGTTGAATCTTCAATACACAATGAACATGTGTTCACCATGAATGATTTAAACTACCAAGCACAAGCATGCCACAAATTTGACCTTGAGAGCTCTAGTTGAAGCCAGAATGAATATGTAGTTCATTGAATGAAGTTGCCAAACACCATCACAAAATTTGATTTGCAAAAGTTTCAATTACAACACAAATAAATCTTGATAAGTTTTCAAAATCAAACATCACAACAAAATGCATCTATAGAGGTCCCAAGTTGAAGAGAAAAATGCATTCAATGATTAAAGCTCAATAGCCAATGCCACAAAATTGATATGCAAAGGTCCCAATTTCAACATTAATGAATCATCAATCATTAATTCAAGTTGTTAAACTCAAGTATCATAACAAAATGCATTTTGCAAAGGTTTGAAGTTCACAAACACATCATTGAACACTAACTAAAGCCATTTGATTTTATCACAAAAGAAAAATTATTGCAAAGATTCAAAATTGAATTTTTTTTCTTCTTAATGACTAAATCCAACCAACACAATCATTAATATAAAATTGATTTATAGAGGTTTCAAGTTCAATAAAAATACATCATCGATCATTGAATGAGGCTACAAACATAAACACAACCACAAAATGCATTTGTAAAGGACCCAAATTAACAATTATATGCATCATTAATCATTGACAAATGATATTTATAAGCATAATGACAAGACATTTTATTTACAAAAGTCCCAAGTTAAAAGGGACAAAATGTTATGAGCAAAACACAAAACAAATCTACAAATGCCTCAAGACACTACCTTTGTATGAGTTATTAAAGCTATGAAGCAAAAAGACAAAATAGATTTATTGGAGTGAAAAATGTGCATGCTCAAAGACATTATTCACAATTTTGGACCTCCACTTTGCAATTGAAAAAACATTTGAGAATACATTTCACATCTAAATGACAAAATTCAAATATGCTTATTGAATATTGCAATTAAGATTAAGGATTATTAACTTAAATGGACATGAAAATGAGAATTTGTTATTCACTTTCAAAATAACCTTATTTTTAAAGTTTTTTTTGTGTTCATCAAACAATGTTTGTTGTAAAACAAAACTCAACAAGGAATTCTAAACAAGTTTGTAATTTGTCCACATATCATTAAACTAATTTTTATACATTGTCACCAAGGCATCCAAATTATCAAAACCCAACCAATAGTGCTTTAAGTTGGTAAAAACACTAATAATCAAGGTTTTTTTTCAAATTCTTCAAGTCCACTAATGAAAATCCTCATCATTAATAAACATTAAATGGTCATTCTCCTAGGTGGGTTGTGACATTTTCACAAAAGTTCTCCCTACTAATGACAACCTAGGAAGTGCCTAAGTCTAGATGTGGCTAATGTAGTTATTTTTATTTGGCAGAAAATCTTCTAAAAATCACAATTCTTTCGTGTTATTTTTCATTTTTCACAAAAACATTGCCATGTTGCAAAAATGCAGCACAAAGAAATCATTGTTGGCAATGCTGAAAATGTGTTTAGTCTTGCTTTGGCTTTTTGGAATTTCAAAGATTTGTCACACCAAGAACCCAACATTTAGGAATTGAGATTCATGTTTTTTCCACCTAGCAAAAGAATTTTTCATGTCCTCTAAAACAACAATATGACAAAATAAAGACCCAAATTTGAATAGCAAACCCTCACTAGCTTCTTTTATGGATGCAAGAGCCCCAATCAATGAATCAACGATTTTTTTGAGGACTAGGCTTAAGGGACTTGAACACCACAACCAAAAGTGGAATCAAATTTTTTGTGTCATATTTGTTCACTACAACCCAAGTTTTGTCCTTCCCAATTAAAAATTTGTCACACATTTTAACCCCTTGTATTTAGAGTGAAACATGAATGCCAACATGTTGTGCGCCGTGGTTGCACAAAATTGAACACAAAACACAAGGAAATGTTGTAAGACCCACAAAACTTATGTTATCATACTAACAAGTAAGATTTTCAATTTTGCATCAAAGTTTCACAAGTTGTCAAAGGAAAAAAAATTATGCCCTTGGTTGTGAAATTTATTGTTAATGAAAATTGGAACATAAATAACATCAAACAACAATCAATACCCTTACTTGATAAAGGATTGGAGAAGTCATTTGATGCCTTTTTGACTAGGAGAAGTTTCATTCTTAGCTAAGGACCCAATTTTTTTATATCAATTATGATATAGTTGATCTTGCAAAGAGGTTTTCTAATAGGAGCACAATGGAGAAATATTGGTCACTAGGGGGACTTCATGTTCAATGGTTTTGGGGATGTAGAAACAACTAAACACGTGTTTTCCTATAGCATGTGCACGACAAAAATATGGTAGAATTTCAATGCAACCTAAATTGAAACAAGTTTCCCCCTACATTCCCTTGTGTGAAACTAACTTACTTGGGGAGGTTTTCATCCCCCACAAAACCCCACCAACTTGGGAGATGCCAATTGGGACTACAATTCCACTCCCTTGAGCAAGGTCCTAAAACATGTCGAGACATTTTGAAGGCATGATTGATTTGGCATAGATGGTGCCAAAGATGCAAACATGAGTTCCATTAAAACACCTTCACTTGGGCAAGGTCCTTTTTAGTAACTAACAAGTGATTGCAAGAATTGGGATGGAAGCTTAGAGGCATGTCCACCAACATTCAAGGTCCTTTGCAAAAATCCAAGCTTTTCAAACTCAACTCATAGTAATATGGACAAAAGGAATTTCTCGCTTCGTCTAGAGGAGTGGTTTTCATTTCCTAGTGGTTGATACCTTTTACCATCCACCCTACCTCATGTTACATACAACTAATCTAATTGCAATTGAATTAACCACTCCCTTTTCAACCATGCATGTTAGTGTTGAAGACTTCAATTTTTTGGCAAAATGTTGCAATATTGTTTTTCCCAACACCCACGCCCATAACCACATCTAGTTTTGTGCATTTCTTTTGCGAAATCGCAACAACACAAATGTGTGTTGCTACCTTCACTACTTGTGATCTATAACCTAATGACATCCCATTTGTCAAGATCAAGACTTGTAATACATTATCCATTGACCTTTTGTTGATTTACCAAAATCTCATTCATGTTCCACCCTTGCAAGATGGGGTTGGTTGTGACCTCCCTCCCAATAACTTCTCCCAAGAGCTCCAAGTGGACCTAAGAAAAAAAAGAACATTTGATTAAAGTGGGGGATCTAAGGCTCTAGCACTATTGGTTTTGGTGTCGTCAACAAAATTAACAACCTCTTTGAAAACTAATGGATACAAGACGTCCTAGGTGAGTCAACATAGACATTCACCATCCTCTAAAAGGAAATGTTGAAATGCATCCAAAAGCACCAAAATTATAGCAAGCTCCCCAAACAATAAAAAATTTCATTGGATGCACAATGCAATCAACACTCGAGCACATTTTGGCAAACAATATATTTCTCTCAACACTAAGGATTAGTACATTTCTTGAGGTTGCATGGACTTTCTCGCCATCAAGAGCCTTCATTCCATAAAGGACCTTTTTGCCTAGTTCATCACTCTAGGAGCCCTATTCCCTAGTCTCCATGGTGTTCACCAATATGCCTTTATGTATTTGGGTTCATTCCCTCTTGCCACTTCTCACCTTTTCTTTTATTTGTCTTTGAGTGGTTCCCCTCCCAACCTTTGGCTTTTGTTCCTAGTTCTTGATTGATTTTGTTTCCTTCAAATGATGAAAATTTTCAATTGCATCTAGAAACAAGCTAGCATATGTTCTTGACACCAACTATGTGTGGAGGATGAATGGTGGATAAGATTGACCTCCCTTTCCAATCTTCATTGCTTTCCTTAAAGAACAAGTTTCAATTACATTCCAAAACTGCAAGCAAGCTTTCACCACCCTTGTGTCCAACAAGTGTACTTGAGGTGACTACCTATATCTCTCACTTCCACCTTTTGGGTGACCTTAGCCCATTTTCATTTCTTATTTATTATAAGTCATTGAATTATAATACTTGGGTTTTGTGTAACTATGCACTACTAATGACGATGAAATGACAAAAAAAAAAAAAAAAAAGGTTTACATTTGAAATTTTTATTATTCTGAGATTATATATAAATTCCAAATTGTGCAAAATATTGTTCAATTATCATCCATAGGGAGATTTAATTAGCCACCCCTGTTTTTAATTCATTGAAATTTTGGAAGCAATTAGGGTGGATAAACATTAAATCAACTACGCAATAGGGGATTAAATCCTTGAATTAGTTATTTAAGAAAGAGGATTTTATTGGTAACTAATTTCATATCAAAGAAAAGAAAATGTTAATCTTTTGAAATAATCTCAACATATTCAAATGAAATAACACATAATTACATTTGTATGAAATTACATGTAAACATGTGTATGAAATTGGAAAGACACAAAGATTTTTTTTTTTTTTGAAAAGACACAAAGGTTCCAAAATACATTGAAAAAAATAAAAATATTTGTTTCCCTTTCGATACATTAGGATCCATAAAGACATTTTGAAACAACTTGTAAAATGTTGATTTTTTAAAAATTTTGGTTTGGTATCAACCTCATTTGCATAGCATCTTCATAGTTTGGAATTGTCTTTTTGTATGACCTATGACTATAGCCCATCCTACCTAAACCATCTCCAATGAAATCATCGTTACTAGAATTTTATTTTGGCTTTCAAATCTAACCTTAGGAAATGAAAAATTTGAACTTAGAGACCCTAATTTGGTGTTTAGATTGAAAAAAATCCAAAATAAATGGTCAAAAGTTCAAGGAAAAAAAACTTTTGAGCAAAAAAATTGACATTTTTTGAGCCAATCTTTAGTTGTGAAAAAGGGATTCACCATTGTTATATAATTTGGATAGTTTTGTAAATATGTGTCATAAGTAATGCAAAAAAATTCTAGTGATCCTCTCCAATTAGGGTAGAATTGCCCATCACCGATCATTACCTTATCATTAAACATCTCTTTAGATCTTTCTCATTTTTGTTTCATTGTGCTTCATTTGAAGTGATTTAAAATGTTATGGGAGTGCTACCTCAAGCTCTAAAATCGTCTTTGAAGTGCAAAGGATATCTTTAGATCTTTCTCAATCTTGTTCCATTGTGCTTCATTTGAAGTGATTTAAAATGTTATGGGAGTGCTACCTCAATCTCTAAAATCATCTTTGAAGTGCAAAGGATATCTTTAGATCTTTCTCATTTCTATTTCATTGTGCTTCATTTGAAGTGATTTAAAATGTTATGGGAGTGCTACCTCAAACTCTAAAATCATTTTTTGAAGTGCAAAGGATATCTTTAAATCTTTGTCAATTCTATTTCATTGTGCTTCATTTGAAGTGATTTAAAATGTTATGGGAGTGTTACCTTAAGCTCTAAAATCATCTTTGAAGTGTAAAGGATATCTTTAGATTTTTCTCATTTCTGTTTCATTGTGTTTCGTTTGAAGTGATTTAAAATGTTATGGGAGTGCTACCTCAAGCTCTAAAATCATCTTTGAAGTGCAAAGGATATTTTTAGATTTTTCTCATTTCTGCTTCATTGTGCTTTGTTTGAAGTGATTTAGAATGTTATGGGAGTGCTACCTCAAGCTTTAAAATCATCTTTGAAGTGCAAAGGAAAAGGAGTAATGGAAAAATAACAAGAATACAAATAAACTTTCCAACTCACAAAACACATTTAAAAAAAAAAAATTCTTCCCTTTGGACCCCTTCCTACTTTCAAAGCTTCTAACTTTCTCATTTCTTGTTCATTTTAAACAATTTACAGTGCTATATTCTACACTGGAAGTTTTATTTTTATTTTTTGAATTTATCTCTTTTTTTTTGAAAAAATAATGGAAACGCCAGAAATTGAAAAAAAATCAACAAGGTGACCTAAAGCCCACCGAGGTTTAAAATAAAATCTAACAAGCTGGGTTCTTTTTTCTTCTCTTCAATTTTTGTGATGTAACCAAACTGGGGATCATCCCAAAGAAGATTTAGCCAAATCTGGCTAGACAGGGTTTTTTTTTTTTTTCCCCTCCCCTCTCAATTTTGTGGCATGAAAAATATGGTGGGTTTTCCATTTAAAATGAGCAAAATTAGTCGAATTTACGCTTAATTTCCCAATTTTTTTGTTATGAAAACGGAAAATTTGACCCCCAAAAAAGTCACTCAGACCATATGTGAAGGTAAATAAATTTAAGAATATTTTAATATTCCGGCTAGCTGAAATACGGCGATGAAGTTTTTCTATTTATTCGAAATCCGGCGAGTTAGGGACCCTTTTTTTCACAAAAATCCTTTGGATACGTCGAAATCGTATTTTTCAGGTCGAAAAAATGCGAAAATTCAGAACGCCATTTCGACCGTCCGATCGAAATCTGGACGACTGAGGGATGCTTTCTGGTCGATCCGAGTGAACACACGCTATTGGCCTTCTCCTCTGTTTGCAGTATAAATACTGCTTTGTTGTTTCCTCTGCTGCGCATGTGGAGATCCTTGGAATTCGAATTTTTGCCGATTGCTACCCCGCTCGATTGTCGCTGAAATTTCTAGTCGCTCTTTCTCTGTTGCTTGCGGCGTTCCTATCGTCTTCGCTTAGACCTATTGTGACTTGTTTGTTTTGTGGATTTTTGTTTCACGTTTTTCTCGTCTGCGACCATGTCGGGAAGAGGAAAGAGCTCCGGTAAGAAGGTTATGTCGCGTTCCACCAAGGCTGGGCTACAGTTTCCCGTGGGAAGGATCGCAAGGTTCTTGAAGGCTGGGAAATACTCTACCAGAGTCGGGGCGGGCGCTCCTGTTTATCTTGCTGCAGTGTTGGAGTATCTTGCTGCTGAGGTATGTCTGGTTTACTCTTATTTAAATTTTAGTCGGTGCGCTGAATTGCAATCCTTAATTCGTCTGCAAGAACTAGCCTCAGAGTCCTATGTGTAGCTTGCAGCACAATCAATCATAAAAAAAAATACTCGCCAACTAACGAGAAAAGTGGAGTGTTACTGCGGTTGAAGAAATGTGCGCCTATCAGTCGGAAAGAAATAGGCTCATAGTCCTACTTGCAGCATAATCGCTCGTAAGAACTTCTTATCAATAAGTGAAAAGGAGGGAGTTAAGCGTTAACGCAGATGAAGGACTTAAGGAAATGCGTCCCTCAAAGGGTCGGCAAATCAGGTGTACTCTTATTTTAGTCGGTATGCAGAATCGAGTTCTTATTAGTCGGGGAAAAAATGGGCTCGGAGTCCTGTTCGTAGCTTGCTGCGTAAAACTACTCGTCAATTTTTAAAAAATGGAGAGCGTTGAGCTCTGACGCGGTTGAAGAGATGTAGGCTGAACCGAATTCTTGATTCGTCTGAGAGGCTTTCTTTTCCTTGTACTGATTAATCTTTCTGTTTCGATCTGGTTTTCTCAGGTGCTGGAGTTGGCTGGGAATGCATCCCGAGATAACAAGAAGACAAGAATCGTGCCTCGTCACATCCAACTGGCAGTAAGAAACGATGAAGAACTGAGCAGGCTACTAGGACAGGTGACGATTGCCAACGGAGGAGTGCTTCCAAACATCCACTCAATCTTGCTTCCAAAGAAATCTGGAGGAACTGGAAAACCTGGCAAGGCAGGTTCTCCAGAGTAAAAAAAATCTGGAAGGATTGTTACCTTGCCATTTCTCCTTCACTCAAATGGTGTTTTCAAACACCACCTAACAAAAGTTTGATATCAGCTTTGAAACTTGTTTAATGTATTCATTTGATTCATTTGCAGATAGATTACTTGAGCTCTATGAGCTTCTTCAATTTGCTATAGCTCATGGCATGCACACAGAAAGAGATGTCATGATGCAGAGTTGCAGGTGGGAATGAAGCACATCCCTAGCAGGCTCTGCTCAGCAGGGGAAAGTGCAAAAATACTACTCATATTCAGGGTGAATGATCATGTTTGATTTCAGTCTTATTAATGCACTTACACAGAATAAAAGCCTGCAAGAATGTTCTCTCAAGAGACATTGAAATTGGTTTGTGCAGATATATGGATATAGTTACATGGGCACCTTGCAAACTCTAGATTTAGAGCTTTGGTTTATCTGTCATTTCATTTAATTGCCTCACATGGTGGATAAAGCCTCCTTTGTTGCTCTCTCAACTCTCAGTTGACTGGAGCCCCTTCTGAGATCCTTGCAACTGCATCATACACTCCTGTAAAGAAAACACTGATTATATGATACACTGATTTGTCTCTGTTAAACCTGAATAGCATCAACACTTGAGAAAACTTATGTAGGGAATGTATTTTATCAGAAATGAAACACGATGTTCTGTGTTGTTGGGAGAAATGGCACACCTTGATTGAAGCCATTTTTGCCCGCAGACTTTGCTCAATCTGATCCCTGGCCATTTGGACTGGTAAATCAATAACATCCTGCACCCAAATCTCTTAAGTGTGTCAAAAGCAAATTTCATAGACCTGGCCTGAGATTACTATTCACACACTAGTCCAATCAACATTTGTCTTGCAACCTTGATTTATATTGACAAATTTGAAAGAACCCAAGTTTACCGTGCATTCTCCTAATGCTGTTTGAGGTGGCTCAAGATCAAACATGCCATTTGCCCTGGTTCCTCCTGAAGATCTTGGCAAACTCCCTGGCACATTCAAACAGTCACGCATGTCTCCCTGTACTGCCAAGAAAATGATGATTAGAGCTTGTCAGATCATATGCATGGCAAGAGGCATTTAAGACATAGGGAAACATCAAGAATTCATGCATCATTATACAGAGGAAAACTTCTGAATGAATCATTTGATCAACTTCGTTCAAGAGGAGAGATTCCTCAGAATACATGCCTGCATGGATCTTAACATATTCCTCAAATCTGTGTTCTCTGTAATGAGCTCCTGCTTTTGGGCCTCATATGCATCAACCTGCAGGGACATAAATCTCCATAAAACATGATATCTTGGGGAGCTTGAAAGCTGTTCCTCCATGTCCAGTTGATCTACTCTACTGCAAAAATACATGAAAATACTGATGAAATAGGCTTACAATCATTTTACAGAAGTCCCCATCTGCTTTCTTGTTGAGCAGTGTTCCCCTTTGCTTGCCTTCCTTCTGTTGAATAGCAATGAGACGAGGTTCTGGAAGTTCTTAGACTCAAATATTGGATTTCACCCAGGATGTGAAGGAAGATTTGCCCTTGACCAAAGAAATTATTCCATCTGAGACCAAATGGTTAGGGTTTGCAACCATAATGGAGTTCTACTCTTTTTCTACACTTAAATATTGCAGGTAATAATTATAAGAGGCAGGTGCATGCCTGTAGTGAGCTCAAGATGTCCATGCTATTCTTCACCTCTTTCTTCCTCTCCAACAACACCTGGTTAAGTCGCTCCTATAACATGGAACAAAATTCAACTGTCAGAATGTAAAATTGCCTTTGCTCTTTGATATTGATCAAAAGTGGAGGATGACTATATATGACCATTTTCCTTACATTTGTACATAAGATTTGTAAAGCAGGTTCATAAAGCATAAACTGACAACGACAGAGTGGAACTCAGGACAATTGATAGCAGGCTAAATGCAGTGTGACTTACAAAACATCAAGATGAAAGGAAAGAACAATGCACCACCAGAGTAAACTCCTGTACCTGTAACTTGACGAAGTCTTTTTCTTTCTTCTTCAACTCATGCATCTGCTGAATTCTTACTTGCTATACACAAACCAGCCCATCCCCAAAATAGATTAGAACATTCATCCAGTAGTCTGACTTTGTTCAAGTAGCCATTAGCTTCAGATAAATTTTGGCAGTGCATAACATCTTTGCACATGGTGATCAACATGAGAGTGACCTGTGGAAACCCTTGAGGTCTCAACATGCAACCTATACCTGAGTGCTGATCACCATGCGCTGGAACTCATCTTTCTCATGTTGGAGCCTTGCCAGCTGTGCCCTGTTAGCGGCTGCTGCCTTTTGCTCCTGGTACAAAGGACTGTTCTCTTGTTATTAAACTCTGAAACTCATCTAGGGCCCTTCCAGAGATAACAAAAATCCCAAGTCATCAAGTTGCATCAACATCTTCTGTCACAGTGTCTTTAATCTTGACCAGGTCTAGAGACTGTGAAAAAACCTTGCTTGTCAATGCTTGCAATTCCCGCTCCTTGCTAGCAAGTTGGTCAGTGAGTCTCTCTACTTTAGCCTCAAGCCTTGACATGTCTGACATCAACCTGATCCATCCATAAGCAGTGAGGAGTCTGACCAGGAAAAAGACTGACATCTGCAGCTGATGCAGTTTCTAGACCTCAAGAATATGTAGGAGATGGGTAGAAACTCTGAAGATTTCAAATCAACCAAAGCTTCATCACAAGGATGCCAACAGAATCCTGAATCTTGCTCAGATTCTCATGATCTTACACCAAGGAACTGGTCAATTTCGCTCCTTGACTAAGCTTCTGTGCTTCTCAGAAAATGGAACCTACCTCTGTCTAGTGTCATTTGCTGTTTCACGGTATTCAATATCACGCTGCCGCTGCTGGATCATTGAATAAATGCAGTTACATGTGCGCACAATTGAAGCCTGCACATGGGACAAAGATGCAGGTTGATCTTCCCTGTAGCAAATTATATGGGAGGATTTGCAAGCATTTCTTACAAAGCCCAATGGGAAAACACTGTTTTGTCATCAGCTTAAAAAAGGTTCTTCAGGAAATACATCAGTTTGATCAGATGGGAGGAAAATTGCAAAGCACTCCTTACAGGCTCACTGGAGTACAAATTGAGTGCTGATGGAAAGCCGAATGTGACCAACGACTGATTGAGGTATTTTATACAGTGATCCAGATTGTGAATGTCAGCAAAAGTGTCATCTCTGCAATTTCAAACAGTACATTGCCACCCATCAAATTTTATATGTGTGCTGCAAAACGAAAGAGGAAATTCTATGTCACAGAGATGCTCCACACGAGCTTTTTGGGATCTGTTGGATATATTCTGCTAATACATGTCTGTAAAATCATCTAGACTCTCTCTGTCTCTTTGTCCTACAAAACATCAGCACAAGATGCCATAAGACTTGAGTTCCTGCTCGCTAGCCTGTGGAAAGCTTTTGAGTAGGCAAATGGAGAATCTAACTTGAACCAAAATCCTCTCCCATATATCTTCAACAAGAACACAAAGAAAACATGTGAACAATTCTTCTACTGCTTGTACTGCTTGTAGGTATGAAATGTTTAGGGTTTTCTTTGGAATCAGACTGGAGGTGGATTTCAAACCAGCATTTCCCAGAGAGATGAAGAGGCCTGAGAGTGAAGTCATAGGATTGCTTACGCTGTTGTGTAGCTCATATCGTACGAACCCTGCATGCAACCAAAGTAGCGAATGGAAGGTGACAAAATATTAGATCCGGATCAACTTTGGATCTGTTGTGCATAGGATTGAACAGGCAGTTTTTTGCAAAACAAGAAGCAGCAAACAGAGTTCATGTTGAGTTCCTTCTTTCTCAACAAATGGAAATCTCTCAACTGCCTATGAATTGCTCACAGTTCTGACTTAGTAGTTGTTGAAGATAATGCGGTGCAATGACATACAACTGGAGAGACAACCCTCTGAAGAGGAAGTACAATTGAGATCTATATCCTGGAAGCAATATGTGAAGAGGAGGGATGGCGACATAGTACCATGTAAGCAGCGTCGGCCGCGTCACTTATTCCCATAAGGCACTGTCGTGAGATTGCTCCCTAAGGAAGGAGTGCTGACTATAGGCGGAGGAAAGAGACAGCCATGTGATTTCGAGCCTTTGTTCAAGGACCTGGAAGAGAGGCAGAGAGTGGGAAAAAGATATGGCAGAGCGCTAATGGCTTTGCAATGCCAGTCGGCTCATCAAAGGCGATGATGAGTAACCAAAAGTCCTCCCAGGACTCTCGACAAGAAGGTCTCGAGAAGAACTACGACGAGCGTGTACTTTACAGGGATGCAACAGCAATCGTTTACCAGACCAGAGCGAGCTCTCTGGCTACCCCGCAGAAAAATGCACATTCACAACAATGACGATCGCAGATGCTATCATCCACAACAAAATGACAATCAGGGAATGTAATTCAGTTTCCAAATGCGAAGAATTTTTTTTCTCGACGACAGAAACAAACGACGACAATGCCTTGGGACACTGGAGAAAACAACGCACGGACACACACAACCCAACGACAACAACAACGAAAGATTAGGTTGCAAAAACAGGAAATGAATTCTTTTCAAAAACCCCCAGAATCAAACTGATCCAGAGAAGCGAACACAACACTGTTGTGGAAGTAAAAAGCGCCGATATCTGATGAGAGAGAGAGAGAGAGGAACTCAGCCGATATATTTTTTTATACCCAAAAAAAA
>Ga0209208_10007806_pt1 | contig 14392 bp, 12 predicted proteins | sample S1TSphfallax_3_FD_187694 | JGI IMG/M metagenome (GOLD analysis project Ga0209208, IMG submission 187694) | Host-associated microbial communities from peat moss isolated from Minnesota, USA - S1T2_Fd - Sphagnum fallax MG (SPAdes) (version 2) | ecosystem: Host-associated > Plants > Peat moss >...
TAGGCCCACGTCAGCCCTAAAACTCAAAACCCTATCCCATCCTTCGTCTTCTTCTTCTTCTTCTCGCCTGCACGTTTCCGAGACATGCGTGTTGCTTTTGGTGGTGGTGGTGGTGGTGGTGGTGGCGCTTTTCGGGGAGGAGTTGTTTTTTCTTCAGTCTTTGTAGCTCAGGCGTAGTTTGCGTTGATTGTAGTGGCGTGGTTTGATTTTGTGTGCGGGAATAGAGGTGGTACAAGGAAGAGGAGGAGGAGGAAGAGGAAGAGGAAGAGGAAGTGGTACTGGGTAGGGATGGCAGCAGCTTCACTTGCTTGCTCTGCCAAGCTTGTGTTACCATCGCTCTCAGGGCTCCAGCAGTGGAAACAACGACATGGATGTAGCAGCACAAGCGGGAACGCCGTTCTTCCCCTTTCCATTCCTTCCCGGTTTCAGGGAGCTTCTTCATCTCTAGGGACCACGTCTTCCTCCACTTCACGTGTTGTTCCAGGTTTGTGCGCAAATTTGCTTAATTCCGTTAACCACATTTAGCTATGGTTGCGGGTTAGGAGGGAGAGAGAGAGAGAGAGAGAGAGAGAGAGAGAGTGTGTGTGTGTGTATGTGTGTAAGATAATGTTGCGACTGCCTTCATTCTTCTCATGTTCGTCTTGATTTTGCTGGAACTGACAACAGTTACCTTCAAAGTGTTTATTGTGGAGTTTTCTCTGCAATCGAATAGGTATATCGATATTTTGTCTTCTGTTTCCTTTTCATCAACCCTTTTGACCTTTTTCTTCTTCTCAGTACAAGAACTTGGCTCGTGACTGACTTCAAGAGTATTTTTGCTGCCGACATAAGGATGTGAGTCATTGAGCACGACTGTTGTTGGAACATGATCATCTTTTTGTGCACAAGGAGCATGGGGATGGATTCCTAAATAACTTGAGGAACCTAGAGCAGTTCCTTTTTTCATAATATTCATGAGCGTCTTGCAGAAGGAATGGTGAGTTTGGAGAGTGTCCTAGGAAGTTGTACAAGGATGACATGACAATGGGATAAAGTTTGAGGGTGGTGACAGTGGGAGGAGATAGTTGGCTGGCAGCAGAGTCAATGTGGGGACCCATGGCAACCCAGGCACCAGCTGCTGCACAGCGATCAGCAGAGGCAGATGTTATGGGACTTTTGTTGAGGCAGCGAATTGTATTCCTTGGACACCAAATGGATGACTTTGTGGCTGATGCTGTCATCAGCCAACTGCTTCTCTTGGATGCTGTTGATCCTACCAAGGATATTCGCCTATTTGTGAATTGCCCTGGAGGATCTATCAGGTAGAAATTTCACACTGGCAGTGCAAGGCTTTGTGTTTCATCTCTTTCTGCATATGAAGGAACTTAATCCTAATTCATGTGGTCATAGCATGGTTTAACTTGTTGGGGCAACCTAATTCTGTCTATGCAGTGCAGCAATGGGAATCTATGATGCACTCCAACTGTGCCGTGCAGATGTTTCAACAATAGCATTTGGTCTGGCTGCTTCAACAGCAGCAATTGTACTTGCTGGAGGTTCAAAAGGGAAGCGATTTGCCATGCCCAATGCTCGGATCATGATGCATCAGCCAATGGGAGGGGCCAGTGGGCAGGCAATTGATGTTGAAATACAGGCCAAAGAGGTCATGTACCACAAGAACAACATCACTCGCATTCTTTCTGAGATTACAGGTCGACCCTTTAAGCAGGTAATTGCCCTTATGCATAATTTGCTAGGCAATTATTTTGCTGTAGAATGTATGACTGCAATATGCCAGTGTCTGAGTTGTTGTTTGTAATGAACAGGTGGAGAAGGACATTGACAGAGACCGCTATATGTCACCAATTGAGGCAATGGAATATGGACTTATTGATGGTGTGATTGATAGGGATGCTATCATTCCTTTGCAGTCATCACCAGAGAGGGTTAAGCCACGACGTGAAAACCTTGAAGCAGGGACTGATCCTCGGAAGTTTTTGATACCTACAATTCCAGATGATGAAATCTACTAGTGTAAAATCCCTTTCTGGGAAAATTTAAGTGTTTCCTGTTCACTCTCTTCCTCTTCTCACTCGTTGGAACATTTTGGCATGTCTCTGTGTTGTGTCCTCTTCATAGCAGTGTGGCTGTCCTCCATGTGGTGCATTTTGACTGATTGCATATAGAGTACCTTCATGTTGAGATCTGCATTAAATCCAGTTGTCCATATGGTTGATCTGCTGGTCAAGAGGCACGGCCTCTCATTGTTTTACCTTTCTCCCAGAGCCAGACCTCCACAGCAAATGTAAGAGGGCAGCTGAGTGCAAATTCAATCTACCATTTAACAGAATGGATAGAGTCTCTTTGTCCCTCCTGTTAATACTCCCAATGTCAAGTATTTTCTTTCTGAATCTCACGTGAGTCATGCATCATTGACAGTCTTTCAACAACAAGCTTTGCCTCTCTTGAATGTGTTTGTTTCAATTTTTGTTTGTCTTCTGCCTGGGTACTTGTGTCAGCAACAAGGCATTCAAGTACCTAATGCTGCTTTTGGGTGGTACAATTTCTGAATGCTGGGTGAGTTAGTGACTGTGTCCCTACGGCACATGGGAGAATGTGTATGAGCTCCAAAATAATGGGGGAAGCTCAACAACAACTTAATGCCATTTAGTCATAGTTTATTTATGGCCTCTGTGCACATGGGTTAATTTTCTTTTGCACAAGGGCATGGGTCAGAGGTATGAAAAAGTGCATCAGACATGAACTTGGGCAAGTACATAAAAGAGCATGGTCATAATTCACATCATTTTCAAGCCAAAAAATGATGTGATTCAAGATGTGTGAGTGTGATAGTTTCACACACCTTACAATGAATGTTTTAACTTTTAACACCGTAGTACCTGGGCGGCTTTTTGCATTAATTAAATTGTTTTCAACAATTAAATTATTTTCAACTTTGCCAAAATTTTCAGAAAAAATTCAGCCCTTTATGCTGAAAATTTCACAAACACATTCAAGCTGTTAGCCAATTTTTTTGAATCAAGGACTTGCTTGACCAAATCAGTTACTTTACATCCATTTGATCACTAACACAATGAAGTATCTTAGAGATACAAATGAATTTTATTAGATATATTACACATATGTTGAATTTTTCAGAATTAAAAAGGTAGCTATCGAACTAGAAATTTTGGACTAAACTAACTATTCAACAAAGAATTGTCGAAGTCACCCAAGTATTACGATAAATTTTTTTCTCAAATTTTGACCATCAAAGTTGTAGGTTAGATATCTACATGATTGTAGCCTTTGGATGATGAAACAAATCCACCGAGTTGAAGTCATTGATGTCGTTAGAAGTGTTGATAACATAGTTAATTAGTCGCTTTGAAATATTGCTCGAACAAATGGACACATGCAAATTGTTGGTGGGTGTAGAGTGCATTCTTTGACTCTCCAAGCACACACATAAGAAATCAAACACACTCAAAGCAATCACACGTTCAAAAAAATTCAAATAATTAATGTTGCAATGAATTTCATTCAACATAACCTAGGATTAGTCTTAGGAGTGTTTAGCAACTTAAACAACTCTTCATCAAACTTATATACATAAATTAATGCATAGATAAACTTTCAAATCAAATTCTTAAACACATCAAACCCGCATTTAGCTTCATCAAACATGAACTTGCATTCAACAAAACTCAAGTAGTTGCATTCGACTTCACATAAATTTGCATTGGGCTTCACACTTCACATAAACATGCATTCAACCTCATAGTAAAACATTGCATAACAATTTACATTAAACTTCACTCAAACTTGCATTTAGCTTTAATCACATCTTTCATAAACCTTAAATGGATTGATTGTCTGCAAAATGGAAACCTCGACAAAATACCCAAGTCCCACTTCAACATTGACTTCAAAAGGACATTGACAACAAGGGCACATATAGATAGATGCTAACATTAACACATAGATAGATTCTTAGACCTCACATGCAACATTGATAACACATAAACCTCACAAGCAACATTGACACTTGATACCACACATATTTCTACACTTTAACTTATTGTGAAAATCTAAAATGCTTCATGTTTTTTTATATTTTTGCTCAACACTTTGTCTCTTAGGATTAACATACCTATACCCAATATATCACAAAAACACAACACACAATTGAGACATTATGTCCATTAATCTTGGTTAAGATACTTGCAACCAAAAAACCACAAAACACATAACCAAAAAGAATGCAATCAAGTATTTCCCTTGTTGCTCTTCACAAAAATAATTGCATTTATAATTACCTTGGAGTTTGCACCTTTCAAAATCACAAGATGTTAGTATTTTTCAATTAAATTGAAATCTACAATCATTTGAAGACAAATTGGGTTTTACAACTATCATGTGGAATTGATTTTTTGTTACATATGATTCATGCAACTAAAATCTCATTAATTCCTAAAAATAAATTGCACACAACTTTTAGTTGCATGCAACATATTGTATTTGACATGTTTATACAATATTGTTATACATTTCCATCCATTTGTATTATTATTAAGAAGTTGCATGTGTAACTAATGATGTGCAATTAAATGGTGACATGTCTTTTTATGACATGTGCCCATTTTGAAGGTCAATTATATAGTGACATGTGGCAATTATTAGCCCATTGACTTTTTTAAATGAATTAGGTAGATAGGTAGGAAATTAAGTAGTTAAATAGGTAGGTAAGTAAAGTAGGCTTATGTTAAGCATGTAAATTTAGAATATTCCTATTTTATATTTGGGTTTATCTTTTAAGGTTGAGCCTTTTTCACTAGGTCATCCCAAATGGCACTTGGTATTTGGTTTGTGAACAAGATGCATTTGATTATATAATGTAAAAAATTGGAATGTAAGACACAAGATATGGGATAAACAATTTAGTTGCAAGTATGACCAATCTAATTGTAACCTACATGTAATTATTACATGTTACTTATGTCATATTAATTTAGTTTACCGACTGATTACATTAATTTTAATTATTATTATTATATTAGTATTCAACATATGTTAATAACTAGCTTATGTTAATAAATAGCCTAGGTTATGGTACTTATAGGTTACTTAATTTAAGAAGTTAAATTAACCATGGTTTAAAATAATTACCAAGTTAAATTAACATATTAATGTAAATTATTAATGTATTAACCTAGATTAATTCAACATAAAAGTACCCTAACACATTCATTTAGCCATGGTTGATTTAATCACGATTAATTCCACTATTTAGCCATGATTAATTTAACCATGGTTAATTTAATCACCATCAGTTTTCCCATGGTTAATTTAGCCACAATTAATTTTTCCATGATTACTGTAACCATGGTTAATTTAATCACCATTAGTTTTCCCATGGTTAATTTAGCCACAATTAATTTTTCCATGATTAATGTAACCATGGTTAATGTGAATTTAGCTTGAGTTTAGCCAATGTGTTATTGAATAACTTAGGTTTAATTTTAATTAACATGGGTTTAGCCTTAGTATTAAAGGTATAATATTATTATACATAACCTAAGTAGATATATCGGGTACCTTAATTTTGGTATGTAGTAACTTAGGTTATTAATTTTATAACACGTGTCCATTTTGTACACCATTAGCTGCGTGTAAGTTACACACACAATCATATGTCCCAAAATTTATATGGTACCAATTTTGTAGTTGCGAGCATAATTGATTTAATTGCAAATGATAACTAGTTGCACCTAGTTACGTAACGATTAGTTACCAAACCCAAGATTTCTTTTGATGAACGAAGTTTTCATTTTTTGAAATCATGTTGTTTTCTGCATCAAGGTATTCATCAATGGATTTAAGCCCATTTGTGCACCCAAATTTCAAAATTAGGATTATCTAGCCAATTCTTCATTATTAAAACCAACTTATCCAAAATTTCAACGCAAGTTGGCAAAGTTTTAAACCTATGATGACCCCTCCTATATTGAAAATCCTTTTAGTTTTGATTTGAGAACCAACAATACCCATCATTTGTCATGCAAGATATGCAAGATTTGGAAATTGTTGTTCATGATTTGCCCACCAAGTCAAAGGACTCAAAGGAATTTCAAGCACTATAATCCTCTTGAAAATAACTTTGAGGAAATCCAATGCAACTTTTTCAAGAGAAGCCATGGATCCAACTAAAACCAATTTTATCACAACATACCCAACAAGTTTAATAGTGACAAAAATAAATGTTAACGCAATTTAAATAGTCAACAACAATGGCATAAAAATGTCACAATCATATTTAGTAACAACCTACATGCACTTTAAGGCCCACATAATTTTGTATGAATTGCAAGTTTTTTAAGTGCGAATGAAGCATAAGAATTAACATATTGTGTGTGACATGATGTTGAAATGATAACAAAAATGCCAAAAAAGGCTTCAACACACCATTAACTTTAATTCAAATGCAATGCCCAAAATGCATAAGTTCAAAATCAAAATATACAACCTATAATAACACAAATAATAAAAGAATTAGGTTTTTAAATGTTCAAGTTTTTAAAAACCCTAAACAAAAAATCTAGAATCAAGTGAAGCACATACTTACATTACATCATTTGCATTAAAAATGGTGTTGTGCATCACACAACACATAGTTATAGTAGTAGAAATTGCATGAGATAATAACCAATATTTTAAAAATTGGTTCAAGAGACACTGGGTGACCATTGGAATCAAAGTTTCATTCATTTTTTTTGCCACGACCCATGTTTAAAGAACAGTAAATTTACTTTCTAATGTGATTGTTTGTCATGAATAAAACAAGTTGATGGCATCCTTGAATTTCAAGATTTTGCTAATATACATTTGATAAAGACCAAAGAAAGTTGTGTAGTTTTGTAACTTCAATGTGGAGTGTGAAATTTCTTAATTTAAAAAAAGGGAATGTTGGCAATTACCTTGTTTTACTTCCTTAAAGCCTTAGAAATGTAAGGGCAATCCTTAAATTAATTTCCAAACCTCTCATAAATGTAACATAGTTATGATACCTCAACATTTACTTCAAGTTGGATATCTACATTTGTTCCCCCTATTGGACCTTAACGACTTGCTAATGGAAATGTTCGGATTTTTTTTTACAATTGCATCATTGTTCATTTAATAGGTTGTGATAGTGGCATTTATGATTAAGAGAAATTTGGTTCAATTGCTTGATATTTCCTTCCCACTCATTCTTGCGACAATTCCTAAATTAAAGCATGAATGTATTTTCTTCCTACCTAACTATTGTTAATTAGTGCATGTTGTATGCTAATCAATGTCACCAACTCCATTTCAACAAGTCCAAAGCATGGTAAATTGAATCACAAATGAAAAGTAGCCATCAAGTAAGGTTTCATTTATTGAACTTAAAAATATTATTTAGTTCAAGGACTAACATGAACATTTTCTTCAATTTTGTTAAAATATTAAATTAAAATTACATGTTTAAAGTAAGTTTAAATAGATTCATGTGAATTTACAAAAAGCTCACAATTTAGTTTTAGAATTTAGTAGGTTACAAGTGGATGAAATATTACATTTTATTTATTTATAATTAAGGGGGTTTAAAATGTACTTGTGCGTTTTCATCTTTTTTGAATTCTAATCAAAATATATCTAGCTTGTAGGGAAAAAATAGGTTTGAAAAAAACAATTATCAATCCATTTCAAACAAACTTGTTACATAATTTTATTATACTAAAGTTTTTCAAATTTTATACTCAACTTACCATAAACCCAATGGAGGCATAAATGGTTTCAAAATGAGAAAAAAATCCCTTTCTAATTTACTTTCTCATGTTTTTGTAGAAAATTGTCATATTTTAAAATGGTATTTTAGGTAGACATACTTTTTGATTTAATTTACCATGCTTGGACCTCAACCTACTAATTTACATTGATTAGAAAAATGTTCTCATTGGCCATTTTTTCAACCAATACAACTAGAGGGATTATTTATCCTTATTCCCCCGCTTAATTATATATCGTAGTGAGTAGGATTCATAATATGGGACATGTTGACCATTTTTCCAACCATTCCACCCACATCTTCCCTTGTTCCCCACTAATAAAGGTCATGTAAATTTATTCTCCATCCCTTTTGGGCAGGTTGATTTCTCACCTTGTCATTCATAACAATGTGTTAGAGGTAGGTATCCCTTGCTACTCTTCATTGGCACCTTGCAACTTGCCTTCCTTCCCAAATTCCTTGTCCTTTGAACATGATAAAGGGTTTTGCTCAACCTCTTGTGTAATTTGATCCATGTGTCACTACATGTTCCTCTTAACAAGGTGAATCATTGTAAAACATGTTATTGCTAGGATACAAAAATGTTTAAATTAGCCACATCTTCCTTAGCTTTGTGTCCTCCTACTTCAATATTGTCGACCACTTTAATATGTTCTTCTTGAGTTGATGAGGTTGTGCATTCGCATTGGTTAGTATGGTACAAAGTTTTTATTAGATATAAATTCCTTGATTTTTGCTAATATCTTTCCCATCTTGGTCTATTGTTTTTTATAATTACTATCCGTTTTTCCCTTTCACAAGGTTTTGCACCACAACTAAAGATTATAATGATTTTGTTCCATGACATGGTCACAAAATGTTAAGCTTGCCTATAACAAGGGGTAACTTGATCCTTGTTGGGCATAATATTTCTAAAAACAAAGGACAAGACATTTATTACAACTATTACTTGTTGTAGCATATAGATTTAGAGGTTTTTTAAAAAATGAAAGAAAACTTATTTTTTTACAACTACCACTAACTATAGCAAACAAACCAAGGGGTTGTTTCACATAAATGTAAAAGATGTACATTTAAAATATCAAAAGATTAATGCACCCAATCTCCCCTTGAAACTTTTTTGGGTTCATTCCATTAAACTCCACAGCAAACACCAAACCACACACAAATTATATACTCCCTTTCCTTAGTCCTCCTCACTTCATATTGAAAATTCTTTCAAAGGCGATGGCATACTCTATAAGTTAGATGTTGAACCCCTAAAAAATGGTGGCTACCTTATTTTGAAACGTCTATACTATCTACCACACCTAACCAAATTAACCTTCCATTCCTACCCAATATATAATTAGCTCTTGCCTACATGCTACCCCTTATGCCTTTAGCACATCCCCTTTTGATTACAAATTTTTATTGAACAAATATAACTATTGAAACATTTGTAGTACCATGCGATGGACCTATTGTTTAAGTTGAATAAGAGGATAATGACATGTTTGGTTTTGGGACTTTTGTGGAAGAATCTTCATGGGCATTTCTTATTACAAAATTATCTTTATTTTGGAGGTTATATATCCCATAATTTATGTTTGTGGATTTTCTTGTTTGGTGGTAAACCAATGAGGGTTAATCTTTTAATGTTGGTTTCTTGGTCAAACATATTTTTAGGGTTTCATTTAAGAAACACTACAACAAAAGGTGTCCATGTACACAAAGTGATTTCACTAGATTTTGAATGAATTCATTGGTCTTAGTAACAAAGACTAGTTTGAAAGTAGTGAATTCACTAGTTTAATGAATGAAGATTAGTGAATTGCACCCACATATTATAGTAATGAAAAATGGATGGATGAAGTTTCATTTCATTATTTCATCCCTACTATATTCATTTAATTGTGACTAATTTTGATGTTCGATACCTTGATTTTTCAATTCCCACTTTTGAAAGCATAAGTTTCACAAGTTTGTATCATTCAATTGCAGCTTCGTAGTTTATGATATGATTAGTCTTCCCAACTTTTAAATTATTTTTTGCCATTTTTTTCCACAACATTTCGTACGTGATTTGGATTACCCCATCCTTCAATTGTAGGCATCCCTTGATGTGAGTGCACACATCCCATCAACCCTATGGGTATCCCACCTCTTACATTTGCTCATAATAACAAATGCACTGGAACCCATGATGTAATTCGCAACACCTTTGCCGTCATTGTGCGAGATGTTGGTTTCCATGGGAGATAAGAACAATTACACGTGCTTCCTTCAACCACAATCACCTCTTCTCATTGACGAGTTGACATTGTGCTTACCAAAGATGACATTCGCACCTTAATCGATATTGTTATTGTTGACCTAGCGCAAGTGAATTTATTTCCCTGATCTTGTGCAATTCAATGACTTGTTGCCTCCGATGTAGCTCAAGCCAAGGAAAGGAATTATCGCAATCAACACCCCACTAATCAATTTCTCCCTTTAGCAAATGAAGAATTTGGTTGTTTACACAACATGCATGTGTTTTTACATGATTCTGCTAATGCCATTTAAAGCTTGAAAGGGCTAAAGGGCTTTTCATATTTTTACTTTGGTTAACTTTTTTCGTCAAAAAGTTTCGATCACATTACAAAGGATGCAAGCGTCTTCCATCCATCTTAAATAAGGCAGTAGTCATATGCTTAACCATTTTTTTGACTTTCACCCCCTCCAAGTCACACCTCCCATTAACACGATTGATCTATTACAAATTATCAATTTTTGACATATATAAATATGACCGACCTACCACAAGCGATAAATTATGGACATGGAGAGATTTTCACAACTATTACTACTTTGAGCCAACTTGCCATCTTGTCACTTCTCCCTTTTCTTTAATTTTACTCCTTTGTACATTTCCTTAATTTACGATACAGAGAAGATTAGCATGGCCCCTGTGCAAGGATGACACGCACAAATCGAGAAATGGTCCAAATTTTTTTAATCTACGGTGTGTTTTTTAATAAAGCTTTACAGGAATGTATAAAGGTCAAGATTCATTTATTCATTCATTCATTTATCGTGACATTTGGCACCCACTGAATTTCTGACTAAACTCCGACACAGAAAATGAATGCCCTATTTTTTCTAGGAAGAAGGCCCCTAATAATTAGAACCGCTCTTTCTGCTCGCTGCCCCCACAGCCGCCCCTTCCCCACCTCTTCCCGGTCCGTTCGTGCAATCTTCTTTCTCATCGCTCTTCCCCATCTCCACCGTCTTTGGCATTGGCGACGACACACCATCAATTGCGTCTCCACGCGTAGCACTGACCTACGGTTCTGCGAAGAAACCAACCATCGTTTGCTTTCTTTCCTGTCGTTTTCCTGCCCTCTTTGCTTCCCTTGCACTCTTTCCGTTTTGCTCGTCTTGTGCAGGATCTACTTCTACGGGAGGTTTCATTTCATTTGATTTCATCTCTCACCCCGGCCGGCTGTTGTTCTCCGGGATCTTCTCTCCCTCAACTCTTCAAGTGCTCACTTCGGGTAATTTGTCTGCGGGGGCGTCGGATCGGACTTCTGGTTCCACATACCTACCACCCACTCGGACCGAGTTTCTGGAACTGTGAGTTTAGTTTTCATCTTATGTCTTTGAAACCTTTGTACATGGTAGTCTTTGTAGTTTTCTTCGAGTTCAATTTTCTGTGTGATGTCGGTTTTGATTTGATGGCTTTAATGCATTAAGTTCGACATTGGACATCTTGAAAGCTTTTTGTGTTGTTTTCCTGTCTCAGGTGTATGTTTGTTGCTGTCTGTGATGTTGGCAGATATCGTATGATGTGATTGATGCGTTTTGCCGGAAGGCTTCTTGTTTGTTTGTTTGTTTGTTTTCTTGTGTCTTGGCAGCGTTGATTCTGAGGAATCTAGGAGGCAGATTGTGACCGGGGTTTTGTTCGTTTTTTCCTTCACAGGTCTTTGTACACTGCAATATGACTCCTGAGCAGGAGCAGGCGATTGAGGAGCAGATGGCGTTGCTCGCTGAATCAAAGATATACGCCGGGGAGAAGGAGCCTGAGACCAAGAATGTGGAGGCTAAGAGTGAAGAATCTGAAAATACTGAAGTAGCCAACGGATTGCCTGCAGGTCCTGTGGGGCCAGTCATTGGTGCTCCGGTTTCCCGCAACACCTGGTCCACTGGCCTCTTCTCATGCTTGGGAAGCCAGGATGAATTTTTGAGCAGCGATCTTGAAGTCTGTAAGTATGCTTCTCCTTAGAGAATTTGGCCTCATGAGACTTACTTTTCCTCTTTAGGTTCAGCACATAGTGGTGGTATCTCTCTAGTATTTTCTATATTTTTCTTGGATGTCTGGTTGGCTCCTCCCATGGTTTCTACTAAAGAACTGCACTCTTTTTGTAGCATATGCATATGCTTGCTTTGTTCAATAGATGTTTCCTATGCAACCTTTAAGCTACATGGAATTACCATCCCTCTGCCTCTAGGTTTCACAAATTGCCGGTGTATCTTCTTTCTCTGTGTGGAAATATGTACTCAGAAGACAGTTGTGGTCTTGGAATGGATTCATTGGTCACTCTTTTTTGTTTTGTATCTGTTGATACAAAACAAAAAATAGTGGATATTCTGTATCCAAGTAGTCAGCAATGAGCATGCTTAAAAGGATATGTCTAGGATGCAAGAGGCTCCAACCACTGCCCTCTATGTAGGTTGTTCTATGCCTTAGGCTCAGGGGCTTGCCTATACCGGACAACTGAAATGAAATGCCCCTTGTTCAGCTTATCCTCACAAGCCTGCTCTAGCTTTCATTAGGATTCTATCGACTTTTTTCCAACTAGTTCTTTGGAGTGCTAGCCAACATCAGGACTGAGTCCTTCAATTGCTTCTGGAAACCTGACAGAAACTCTTGTCACAGATGTTTGTATACTAATTCATGTGAATTTTTGGCTAGACTATCATCTACTTATCTGCACCCCCTCTTAGGGCTTGTTTGGGGAGGATTAAGTCAGTGTGGAGTCATGGCTAGCTTGTCACCTGATGCATATTGTGGTCCAACACTTTGTGAGTGATGTTCATAAAGTTATGACTTGTACTATTCTTCTCATGTTAGTTTCAGTTTTGCTGGAGCTGACAGAATAGTTACTGTCAAAATGTTGTCTGCAGAGGGTTTTTTGCAATACTGTAGATGTGTATCTCTGTTGTACACCTGTGCTTAGATGGTAGTTGACAGATTCCTCCCTTTTTTTGCCTACAGGTATGCAGTTTGTATGTGTAATGTTGGTGGGGCTACGAAGATTTTTGCTGACAAATAGGTTTGTTGGATCTTTTGCAGGTATTGTGGGCACATTTGCACCTGGGGTGTTATATGGTGGCAATATGCAGCGCATGTTCCCAAGGAGCAACAGTTTCAGCATTGGTTGTCTGAGCTACAGCAGTCTCTATTTTTTGGGAACCTGTCTTTTCAATATGAATATTTTGGCACCTTGTCTGTCATACCCTTCACGCACTGCCCTCCGTCGCAAGTTCAACCTGCAGGTATGGTTTAGTCGAGTACTGGTATCCAACAGAGCTTTGTGGTTGTGCATACTAATGACTCCATAGTCATTTAGTCAGGGGTGTTGACATCTTTCATTTTAGTGTGGTTTTAGGATTCAGCATTTGGTTTTACAAGTGAAGTTCAGAAGATAGAATCACTAGATTTGGAAATCATATGAAAATTGCTGGTTGTTACTTGCACATTCTTGATGGCAGTGACAGTTGATTCCTATGCTGGTCTGTTTTTGATGTGTGCACAGGGCACTGGTGAAAATCTTGCAAATACATTCGGATGCTGCCATGGTACTAATGATGAAAGTCATAATGAGCGCTGTGAGTCTATTTTGGATGGTGCAGTCCACTTTCTGTGTCACTCATGTGCACTGTGTCAAGAGAGCCGTGAACTTCGCCGCAGACTGCCACACCCTGGCTTCAGCCAACCAGCATACTTGCCCCTGGCTCCTCCTATGGAACAGCACATGGGTCTACCAACTATGTAGATTTTTCAGCTTTCATGTGTGATCTTGAAATAGAGGCTTTTCCACACCTATCATATAACTATGTTTGGGATTCAAGTGGGTTGTGTATAGATTATAGGTAGTTATAGTGACTCATGACTGGTTGAAGTTTCCACATTGCTCTGGTTGGGGGAGATCATTAATACAGTGCAACAGGCTCTAGTATTGTTCTCATTGATGCACAATATAAGACTGCAGCTCTTGTTGTGCACTTGCAAGATCAGTTTTGGTGGAAACAAATTCCTGGAGAGGGATTGGTCAAGTTTTATATTGGTCAAGACACTATATGGTACTGGTGCTTGACCTGATATATACTAGTGTCAAAAGGGTATATGTGCTCCAATGTCTTCCTTGATCTATATGTGCAGGAAGGTGCACTGATCTGAAATCAGTGATGTGTTCTAAATCTCATAGAGGGAATTACATACAGAGGTGCAGCAGTGTTGTCAGGATCTATATCCCTGGAGTTCATAATTGTTGCTAATTTTGGACCTCTATTCTAGTTTGTGTCTATCTGCAAAAATCAGTTAGCAACAGGATATTATTATATGTCGACTGTTCTCTC
>Ga0209208_10007807_pt1 | contig 14391 bp, 13 predicted proteins | sample S1TSphfallax_3_FD_187694 | JGI IMG/M metagenome (GOLD analysis project Ga0209208, IMG submission 187694) | Host-associated microbial communities from peat moss isolated from Minnesota, USA - S1T2_Fd - Sphagnum fallax MG (SPAdes) (version 2) | ecosystem: Host-associated > Plants > Peat moss >...
AATTGCAAAAAAAAAAAGAGAAAAAGGTTGAACCTGGGAGGCACCCCATCTATCTATGAAGGAAGGTAGTTTGTTTTGTTTTGTAGGTATGAGATCCATTGAACTGGGATGCTTCAGATTGTGTTCTTGGTGTCTTTGGAAAGCTCTCAATGAGGAGGGGTGCATAGGCTTGGTTTCATGACATTTGGACTCATCGTGCAAAAGTTCTTTGAATATTGAATGATTTCTTCACTGAATATTCAATTAAATCGTAGCTGAAAATTTCAGAGGAATTGGATTGTGCCTTTGGTGTTGTTGGAAAGATCTTGATGAGCAGGATTTAATGGAATTTATTTGGTAAGATTTGGATTCAGAATGTGGGAGATATTGATTCTTAAGTGATGTCCTGAAATTGGACGGTTCAATACAAATCTTTCTCATTGACTGGGAACCACTGCACTTTGGGACATCTGTACCGTTTATCTCACTATAGGTAAACTTTCGGAGATCTAGACCGTCTATCTTACAAGCAGTGCACTTTGGGGAATCTGGACCGTCTATCTTACAAACATTGAACTTTGGGAGATCTGGACCGTCTATCGAAGCATTGCTGCACTTTGGGAGATCTGGACCATCTATCTGTGAGGTCTATGAGTGGTTTCGTTTACAATTGCTTTCATTTGCGCTTTGTATTTTGTTCGCGGTGTTGTTTGCCTCCAGGAATTTGCGGGCGTTTATTGCCGAAGGTCAGATCTGCGAGAACGAGATTCGGACGCGAAGAGATGGCGGGATTGAAGTCTCTGGCTAACTTGAAAGTGAAGGATGTGCCTAGTTTTGTGAAATCCAATGTTACAAGAGAGGCGGTGTCGCAGAAGACATGGTCGTGGTTGGAGAAGTACAACGAGAAGTATATCCAGACTGGGAGCATCAGGCCTCTGAACGATGTGATGATCTCCGTCGGCATCCTTGCGTATTTCGTGGGATGGCCTACTGAGCTCCGCCACTTGCGCCATGCGGAGGAGGCGGCGAAGCATGGCGGCAAGGAGCACCACTAGCTACTGCTGCTGGGGTTTTGACCACAACTCCTTGCTTCTGTCTTTCGGTATGTTGTCTAACCTTGTTAGGGCAATAGAAGATTTCAGATGCGTTCATGGATGTGTATTCTTGTTCTTTTTCTTGCAATGCTCATGGGATTCTAGTCTGGAAACCTGAGAATGCGATTCTAGGGTCAGGCCAGAAGCGGATGTGTCCTTGTTTTCCTTCAGTACTGGATTCTTGCGAAATTTTAGCCAAGCTTGTGGCCATCTTGGAAGTGATTCCCTGGTTCTGCTCCCTTATCTGGATGCTGGATCTTACCTATTTGCCATTAACCAAGCTTGAATTGTGCAAACCTAATTTAAGTCCTTTAAGGGAGGATAAGTATTCAAAGGGAGAAAACACATAGTTATGCCTGTTGGCAGAGACAATTTCATTTTGGTGAGTTGGGGATCTGCACATACCCTGACTACCTTCTGACAGATCAATCACGGGCAGCATTTTTAGTCAATTTTGTGGTGTTCAGATTGTTGTGAAAGACTTAACAGTATGAGAACTAGATAGCAACTCAGGTGAGTGTCACAAATTGAATCAGTTTCTTTATTCCCCTGAAAGTCTGGAGTTGCTGGTATATTTCAGGTTACCTTATGAAGCCACTCACTCAGACAATGTCTCCTGGTTAAAGTAGAGCTACTGAAAGTAGCAACTTGCTGTTAACATCCACACCTTACATAATATGTGGAAGTGTTCTGGATGTCATAATATTTGTTAAGTTCATGGGGAAGCATCATGTTTCAGTAGAGGAGGAAACTGCCTCACTGCTGAGGAAGAATCACATGCAATGCAGAGTGGTGTTTTTAGCATTCTTCCACATATTGATATGAATGTGATATATGGGACTCTGAGAAACTTATGTCCTAATTTACTTCATTTTGAGCTTAATCTAGTCCCTGTCTAACACAACTGTGGTTTTGTGAACAGAGCGGCATCAATCTTGGGAGTGGAGCAGTTGCTGGGAAAAGTCAAAATCTTCATTCACATTTGCCATTCACATTTTATTTTCTGATTGTTTAGTTATGGAAATGTCATAAATTGGTGAGGTTGTTACGCCCTACTGGGCCTGAGATTTGTGAAGGATAAGGCTGAAGACATGGTGATATTGATCTCAAGTTGTGGTAGTAGGGACATTCTGTGCATGGAGATACCATATTATGCTCATTTATGTCACTCTATGTGCTGAACCCTTGTGGCAATTCCATCCAGCATCTATATGTTAAAGTGGAACTGGTTTATGGCTCTCTCTCTCTAGTTGTTTTCTGTGGTTTGCTTCTCGTTACTTAGATAGCAGGTTGCAGCATGGGACTATGTGTTGTTCTGGGAGTGCAGTGCCTGATCCCAGTGTTGGTAGTGTTCTCTTACTGCAGGGTTTTATGATATAAGTCTATTTGTGTGTGTAACTTACATTCGTCTTACTTCCAAACTGGATGAGGTAATCAGTGATGATGAGAAGGTTGACAGGAAAGACCTATTTACACCGATGCGTCAGATGCATTACATTTATCCAAATCATGTCACCCAGAATTTATGCAGGGTTCTATCTGTTTTAGCCATTTATGCATTCCCAGGAATATTGATACTAAAAATTTACATATGAACATGAACACTCTCAAATGGGCAAGAGTGAAGAGAGTGTGGTTGCCATAGTGGTGCTCTGGACTCCACTCATCAGGGCCCTGTAGCCTATTTCCTGCAGTTTTTGTGAATATTTCCATGCCACTGTTTCTTTACAATGAGAGGGTGATTACAGTCAGACCCTTAGTTGCAACTTACTCCCAAGTGTATACATTGTGGTGAGCTTGGATCCATCTGCTAACTCTCTTTTTGGTTGATTCAACCTTACTGATTCACGGTTCTCATATCATGATGAGTTTTAGATTTGCAAGTTCTGTGATCAGTGGTATTAAGGATATGGAATGCAACGCCAAATTGGATCCCTCTTGATTGTGCTCTCATGCTCTTGTAACTTCTTCTAAGCATCCATCTTCTAATGGTTTTTTGAGGGAAGAATGGGCATTTCTGTTGTTCCCTTGCTGGTATGATAATAGTTTTACTCCAGAATGTGATTGTAGTAATATGGGTGAATGTGACATGCAGTAATGCTTAATTGACAAACTTTTTTGTGATATCCGTTCACCAGCTTCTCTAGTAGCAGAAGTGGAAAATGTAGGCTTCTAGTGCCGCTGTGGTCTTTGAACTGAATTGGTAGGAGGAAAAGCTGGGGGGAAATGAGGAGGCTTGTGGCTTATCACTGAGGAAGAGCAAGCAGGTGTGTGGAAGACCATCAAACCTGGGGTGGAGATTGGGGGAAAGGGTCTGTTGTGCCAGTGCTGTGACCAACCGCAGCAACAACAAAGATTTGCAGGTCAGTTTCGTTAGTATGGCCTCTCAGCTGTGTCTCCTCATGCATGCCATTGCTGAACTGAATGTTGTTTGTATATTGTGTATGTGCAGGATTGGTTTGTTTCCTGGTTGGGAATTCCAATTCCCTGACTTGTGTGCAAGGAGAGCAAGATAGATGTGCAGGATTTTCCAGAAGACCCATGGGCTTTGTCAAGCCAGTAGTTTCCTCCTTTCATTCTCAATGAATGGGGAATGATTTAAGCTATCTGATTCTTTTCCCACCTTTGCAGTAGAACCAATGAGGTAACATAGAACTGCATTTATAGCATCTGTAGTCTTTAGGACATAAACAGTACCAATTCTTGTGCATGATCTTGTCACTGTCCAAATGGAACTCATTTTGTCAACCTATCAGCAGTGTGCACTTTGAACAACTTTGTGTATAGATCCATTTAAGTTAGGATTTCAGTTGTGGGAAGTAGTATAATTCATCAAGTTATTGTGTTGCTCAAGATCTATACCTTGGAAATCTTCTTGCCTTTTGTCTGTTCTTTGGTTTCTTTTAACTCTATGAAGCTAGATCAACCTATCACTGTCTCATCCAGTGAGTACAGCTTCTGATAGGATGTTTGAGATTTTTGTTGGTTTACAGGTCAGCCCTTAACTGTAAATATGTTTGTTTGAAGGAAAATATGAGATCATAAGGTCTATGGAGTCGCTCCATAGCTAACCAAAGCTCCATAGCTTCAAGACTGTAGTTAATGCTTCAGAATGACCTTTTTAGCTAGAGTCACTTTGTAGATAATGTGGTTGGTCAGTATTTAAGCAGTCTCTTGGTATCAATCAGTATGAATTGTGTAGTTGTTAACTAACTTCTATCTCTATCTCTTCTCATATGGGTTCAAGTTTTCAAATCATCTTATTAACAATATTTTTTGTCCATTTTTCTTTCTAAGCTACCCCTAGTAAGAAGCTTTGTAGATGATCTGTTTTTTTTCTCCAACTTCAAGTATCCAGATAAAGTGTTGGTGCTTTCGTATACCATAATCAGTTTTTGAGCTTGATTGTACTTCTTGTGGCTTCTCTTGCAAATACTTCTGACAGATTGAAAGTGTGCATATGCTTGCCATAATCATGAGATTGATGTGAAAAGTTCTTTTCTGTGAATAACTGAGATCTTTGTGTGTCAGTATTGTTCAGCTGGTTATTTGTATTATGGTGTTTTTGGGGAAGAAGTTTGTGTTTTTCAGGGGATCTATATCTACCAGTATCATGTGCTCTATTGAAGACAATGCTTTCATACCTACTCTCTCTGTCTGTGTAGCTTCAGGACATGTTTTCAAGTGCCAAAATGATGGCATTCTCATCTAGAAAAGGTTGGGTTTTGATTGTGCAGGTTTCTGGACATGTTCTCAAGCTGCAAGATGGGGGCATTCTTGTCCTTGCAAAAGTGGGTTTTGATTGTGCTTTCAAGGCACTATACATTAAAGTTCTCTGTGCTGTGGAAAGCCCCTCACTCATCAGGCTGTCAACCACAGATGCCAGATAGTGCACATCTAGAAAAAGCAACAGTGATTGCTTGGCTGGAGTCTCACCACACCAGCACTGGATTGGCCATGTGCAAGCAAGGACAAGAAATAGGATGAGTACAATCTTCCAGGCTCAGCTCAAATTGTGACTTTACAGCATCCCTGAAATGATGTGTACACTCTAAACCCTAGCACCTTGCTTATTGAAACCAGTGTTGTTTTTTACCAACTGTACTCACATTGTAAGTATGAAAGTGGTGTTTTGAGAATTGGGTACAAAAATTAACTGTAATTAAAACCTCTTCCCATGGGTCCTCAAGAGTTGCTTGATGAACTGCAAATGCAAGTTGGCCCCAGATGTAGTACCTGACATAGAATGAGTTGTACCTGATACTTGAACTGTATTACCACACCAAAGCCTTGCATGAGCCAGATCTGTGTATTATTGGATTTTGAAACAGATGGTCAATATTTGATTTGCTCTATCAATATGATGGTATGATAGTATTTAGCATTTTACTGACACACTGCAATCTTCCATGTACTCATCTGAAGTGTGGTGTTCTCTTGACCTCAGGCTAAATGAAATTCTGGCTAAGTGAAAGGTTTTTTACTGGATTCCAAGTCCAGCTGCCTGAAACCTTGCAGTAAGCCAGCCGAGCCAAGGAAAATCTAAGATTGGGCTTGAAGAAGCTGCAATGGCTGACTAAAAGCTTGGCTGCATTCCAAGTCTGGGAGTCTGGCAGTTCTGCAGCAGGCAAAATGCCAACCCTAAGGAAATCTAAGGATGGCTTCATGAAGATGATATTTGCATTGGCAGACTCTCATATAATGACAGAAAGAGAGCTCTTTAGAATAAGTACTTAAGAGCTTGGAAACAGAGTACTTTATCATGCTTCATGGTGGTAACTCTCTGGAGTTCCAATTTCAGCAATCTTGTTACATCACCATTCATGATCCTGGAAGTTAAAAAATTGAAGAGAAGAAGACGGGTCTGGGCTTTTACCGTCAATGGTAGTTTCTGTAACGTGTTGTTCCTCACCCATTGGCACACATGTACAAGATCAAGTACAGATTTGTCAAGAGCAAAATTTTGGAGGTTTCTCACGGTTGAACCCAAGGTGAGTCCTTCAAGATTCTCATCTTGCACGTAACGTTACATAACTGAAGACTACAGTATGTGGTTTTTAACACTAATGTGTAATGTCTTTAGGCCTGAATGATTTTGGACTCTAAATTACTTCAGTTGATAGTTTTACTTGCAGTCCCTCAGCCGCCACACCTTGGAAGATGAGATTTCTGGATTTGCCTATTGGTTGATAACTCTGTGCCTTCTTCAGGAAACACTCATGAAAACAGGGATTGGAAGTGAGTGCAGAATCGACAGGAATGGACAAAGGTGAAGAAAATCTGGCAGAAGATTAGGGTGAGGAAGGACGCATTTTTTTACCCAAATGTAACAAAGTTGCACTACACATGGTACTACAGCTTTGTGGTGATTGTTGATTTTGTTCTGCAAACAAATCAAAACTTAAGGAAAATGATAAAAGGAAGAAAAGTGCAAACAAATCAAAACTTTAGGAAAATTATAAAATGAATAAAAGAGAGATATATGTACTAAGTGTAATTTTCCAAATTCCTGCCGTTTCATGGACTAGTGCTGATAGTACACACACTTCCTCCTGATCTTGTCCCTGTGAACTGGATCTAGAAGCCCCTTTCCTGCTGCAGCAGCGTCCTTTATAATGTTGTTCAGATTGATCTAGTTCTCCTTTCACACCTAATTTTTGTCAGCTCTTTGGTTTCCATTGCAACCAACTTTCATTCAGTTGATTTTCATGGGGATTTTCAACTCTTTTTTAAAGCTTTCAAACACTTTTTGCTGAATCAATCAATCAGAGGAGTTGTTATGAGAAGTTGGTTGATGTGGTTGAAGCTCCATGAATTCTTGTAAAGTATTTTTGTTTGCAAATGCTCCTCTAGTTCAATATATTATGGGGTGGGTCAATTATATTTTTATAAGATGATATAAGTTCAAAATAAGGTTTTTGTTTATTTACTTTGAAGGTAAAATGCAGGAATACTTATGAAAAGAAATAAAGAAAAGTCTCGAAAAATCTCAAAAACATATATTTAGAGAATAAGACATTTAAAATACAGTTTGTTTTCCCATTTATGAATAAAAAATATTATATTGTTATTTATAAGAGGATAGAAGTTCAAAATACAGTTTTTTTCCCATTAATTAATAAAAAATATTATAGTGTTATTGATTGTCAAATTTTGCTATATTTATGGGTAAATAAATGTCGCCAAGATATAGCAGGATTCGTGAAATTTTATACTTCCCTCTCTGAGCTGTAGCCAAATTTGGCTAATTCCTCTTGTAGATGATCACCAATTGTGGCTACATCACAAAATTGAAAAAAAGAAACCCTCGAGAGTACCCAATAAATACAAGAGTGATCACCTACGGTAGAACGGAGCAAAACTCGACCGCTGTAGGTAAGTCAGTGCGAGGCTGCGTTTGAGGCTTCAGAGCGGGTGTTACTCGTTCGAGGCAAGCGCTTCGTGATGCGACGAGGCGACGAGGCTCCTGTCTGTCGCGGAAGGCCGGGGGAACGGTTCATGAGGGTCTTGAACATTCAAGCTAGAGAGGATCGAGAGCTGCAGAGCATTGTGCCTGATTGATGAGAAGGTGCACTCGCATCAACGTCGCTGTAATCGACTGTAGCTTCCTGTGATTCCGAGTCAGTCGCAGGATTCGGAAACCATTGACGGTGGACAAGGAAACTGCGCCAGTTGGAGTCGGAGAGGTATCGAGACTAGGCTGGAGCAACTGAAACAATCCGGGATGTCGATGGAAGAGAGGAGCTAGAGGATTCCAGAGAGGACTAAAGCAAAACTGATCAACGTCGAGTGCTCGCTAGACAAGTTCGAAGTAACAAGTCGCTAGTAATTAGTTGGCGGAGAACGGGAGTCGATCACGCGGCAGATCATCGCGGCCCCCGGGCAGACGGTGCAGACGTCGTTTTTACCTCCATGAGCAGTGGAGCGCCATGCGGTGCGTGCAAATTTCTGCGACGGAAGTGTTTGCGTGGCTGCGTCTTTGCGCCCTACTTTGGGGCTGAGCAAGGCGCGGCTAAGTTCGCTGCGGTTCACAAGATCTTCGGTGCTAGCAACGTCGCCAAACTGTTATTGCATATTCCGCTACCTCGCCGCTCCGACGCCGTTCTTACCATCAGTTACGAGGCACAGGCTCGCCTCGCGGACCCTGTTTATGGTTGCGTGGCTACCATCTTCGCTCTTCAACAACAGGTACATACTACTTTATTTCTCACCGCACTACTACTACCGCACCCTGCACGCTCCCCTAAATCTCACACCTTGCACTAGGACAAAACATAGTATTGCACTCGAGCTGCAATATCCCTATAGCTTCTTCCAACAGCGGTCGACACCCGCCGCCTCATTTGCTGTGTCTTACAAGAGCCAGTGGAACGCCTTCATTTGGTGCCAAAATGAGGAACTTCACCATCGAGGTTCTCATCAGAAACTGGTGAGAATGCTCCATAGCTTCTGATAAACGTCACTAGAGAGTTCAAGCTTGCCATGCGGCGCTAACATCAATCGCACTGAATTTATCAAACCGTGACATGGTGCTTCTGAAATTTCAGCTGCAAGTCTAGGGCCTAGGCATGTGCAATCATGCAATAAGGTTTATATGATCAGCTGGTCGAGGTCGAGGTCAAGTCAAGGCTCCAACTGTATGATGTGCACTCGACCATATTGGTAGCTGTTGCAAGTATTCGCAAGTCTAGCATTTGATGAAGGGGATCTGAAGAATTAATTGCCCGGAGACTGAAAATAATATTACTCTTCTTCTTCAGCTTAGATCATATGGTTTTCATGCACTTTCGAAGCTGGTGATCACCCCAGCAATGAATTCCAGGGGCTTAAACCTTAGAACTTGTTGGATTCTAGACGAGCCTTATGTCGTTCAAGAACCTTGAAGAAGAATCATTTTTCAGCTTCAGGAACAACAGTTAGTGTCAGGATGTCTTTTGTACACCATTCCCACGGCTTTGCACGGAATTTGGGCGAGGTCGCTCAGGTGCAAGTGCTGCCGAACTCGTACTAGGAGGAGCCTCTACGTCTTTGGAACCGACCAGAGAATATATGCGAGTTATAGGAACGTCGAAGAACATGGTATGTACGCGCGCTTGCAAGCATTTTTCGAATAAGCGATCAGTCCCTTAAAACCTAAACGCCAAACATATCAGTACGATGTCGGCCAAACTATCATTGGTCGTAATTGGCGCGAGATCAGGTCCTGACCCGTGACACTGCAGGTTCTGATCAATCATCAGCAGTCGCCTGATACATAATATTCGAGCATCTGGTGCCTCATTTGTTGGATCAGAATTCTTGCCTTCTCCATTGATCAAGCAGAGAGTCTGAATAAGTTCTCGATATCCCAACCTGAAATGAATTAATCATCGAAGTACATTACAAGAGAATGTGGTTTTCCTAAACTTTGCGGTTTCTCATTACAATGTACAGTATGTGCCATTAGCTTATGTCATATTGTAAGTCTAATATAATATGTGCCACAATAAAACCACATATTGTACATTGTAATGGAAAAAATCACAGAAGTTTATCTCACACACACATATATGTCTCATGAACCGCAGCTTCTTGTGTCAGAAAAACCACTTTCTCTTGTAGTGTATCTAGCCTTTGTTTGCATGCTGCGAGCACTTGAGAAGAGCTCGGAAATCAATTGCTTGGAGCAATATTATTGATGAGTTGCAAGATCAATGTGGAACTGAAACTTTTAAATGCTCATCATTCTCTTGTAGTGTATCTAGCCTTTGTTTGCATGCTGCGAGCACTTGAGAAGAGCTTGGAAATCAATTGCTTGGACATATATTATTGATGAGTTGCAAGATCAATGTGGAACTGAAACTTTTAAATGCTCAATATTTTTCAAGGTCGATGAGTGGCTTATATATTCTAGTGATGATATTCTGCACTGCAGATGAGATGAAGAATGAAGTGCACGTAGTCTTGAATCGTGTTAGAAAACGAAAATTATCAGCAAGTTGTTCATCGTGCATCTGTCATGCGCTGCAGGTGGCTAGTTTGCAAGCGGAGCTGGCCATGGTGCAATCTGCAAACAGACAAGCTGCAGCTGCAGCAGCGCTCGTCCATCAACACCATCACCAACATCTGCAACAACAGCAGCTTCTTCAGCAAACAGCAGGGGCCGGTCCACAAATCCAGCTATCACCTTCAGCAGCCGGCATGATGCAGCTCGCGGGCCAGTTGCAGCACGAGGCCAAGGCGGGCGCTGCTCACGAATTAATATCTCCTGCGATCAACTTGTGTAACATCTCCATCATGTCAGGATCGTCGGCAGCACACGGAAATACTTATGCAAGCCCGCGAGTCAAGGAAGAGAACAACAGCGCCATGCAGCAGGCGCGGCAGTACGTCGACAATTGTAATATGGGCATGTCGATTAATCCCGCCAGCAGCAGCCACCGACTCCCGGATCACTCCAATCTCCACAAGTTTCGCCGGATCCGTCATGACGATGAGCCCATCAATCTCATGAATCCCACGGTATTGGTACACGAGCTGCATCATCGTCAGCAGACAAGTTCTCATGATGATCAAGCTGGGGCCGGCAGCACTGGTGGAGATCACCTGAGCCAGACACTTGCTTCTATTCTTCCTAGAAAATAGCCAGGAAAAAATTCCCTTGTCGCATCTTGAATTCTGCAAACTAGATAAACAGTGCACACTCATATTACCATATCACCAGCAGATAGCTAGTTCTACTGCAGCGGCCTCTGATCAATCAACAACACCTTACTGTAGCAGACACGAGAGTGCCTGCAAATTCCCACCGAAAATGCATTGACGTGCCTGAGCATCTAGCAGTCCATCTGGTGTCAGGCGCAATCTAGATTTGAAATGTGACACCAATTCCGTTCTCTAGAAGATTTAGGATAGTTCTCACGGTTTGATTTCTCTCTATAAGTGAAGCTGATTTGTGTGCAGATCGATCTATGCACCCAAGTTATGACTACTGTGAAAGCTGTAACCTCGACAGCACTGTAAGCAGACAATTCGAGGTATTATTACATATGGGTTTTAAACATCAGTATGTGACTGAGTTTATGTTTATTTCAGTAAAATGAAGGTGTGAAGTTCCTGGTTGTACTACCCAAGGATACTTATGCCAATATATCATTTGATCAATGTGCATTAGACTATGACTGAACCTTCAAGTTGAACAAGAAGCTTGGAACCATAGATTCACAATTTATGCAATCTTTCCACCTGGTATGATCTTGTTGCTCTTAAAGGAATTCGTGGACTTTTCCAAAGATTTCTAAGTATGCTCATGTGTTTTCAGAGACAGAGTCAAGTCATGCATCTTAGAGACAAGCATCTGCCACCTTGCTATGGCACTTTCGCCAGGTGCTCATCACCTCTTGTGCAACCAATCTTGCCTTGCAAGTCTGCATCTATATTGTTTCCAGCCCTTAAGTTTCAGCTTATAGACCTACTTACCCAGCTTCTTTCTAGCAAGTTGGTCCACCAACACTTGTTCTTCTTTATTGGCAATAGAGTTTTGGGAATTTTCCCTTGATTGTGCATGATCACGTGATGTAGCAGCAAAATGTCACGGGTGCAAACAAAATAAAAGGAATAACACTTGTCAGTTTTTGGCATTAAAACATGAGAAACCAGCCACTAGTTAATTATGACTCTTATTAGTGTGATTGCACTCCATTTCAACTTGGAAAGAAATGTGATCCTAAAATTCATGAATCTTGACAATGATTGATTGATCGATATCTGAATTACATCTACACAATCATCTAAAGTTCTTGCCCGTGTTTGCTATCAACTAAGCCAACTATGTGACACACAATTAAAAAATATTTGTGAGGTATTTGCAAGCTAGAATGACGATAAATAGATGTCAGAATGTGTGCATTAATTTAGAAAATTGGAGGTCAAATGCTTAGCTTGAAGCTCACGATCAAAGATACTCTAGCAGAATATCATGCCTGAGCCTCTTTAGAAGCATTTTGAGCACAACTTTTCATGAGCATTTCAAGCTTCCTTGCAAATCTTTCACTACACTATTAATTACCATTTCAGCTTGAGATTATGACTTAAAATTTCAGTAGATCAAATTATAATTGAAGGGTATAATTACTGATTTGAATGTTTTTGTCTAGAGTTGAGTCTATGCCTAGATGATGATGATTAAGTTTGCATTTTGGTGATGATAGTGAATTGCAGCAACGTTTAGTAGGACTGAACCAAGTGCATAAACTCACCACCTAAAACATCTAAATCTTTGCAGATCATATTGTAACTTGGTTGAATCAAGGAAAGCCCATACACTTCCATATTTTTTACAATTAGACTCAAAATTCCGGGTAGGGTTTGCTTGCAATTCTCAAAACTGGGTGAGTTCAGCTTAGCGGATTGAAAACAAAAATTCAAAAAGAATTTTGGCACAAAGTAATATAATAAGATGAGTTTTATGGCATGTAGACCAGCAACAAGAGTCTTGATGCATCTAGTAGGTGTTTGTCCTTGCATCATGTCACTCCCTGTTGGAGATTTGAGATATAGGAAGCCTGCAAAGTGTGGCATGACAAAGTGTCAGAAGGTTTTTTGTGACAATCAGGATCATGAGCTTGGAGAATTTGCATCCCATAATTCACTCACACAAAATTTATTGTTCAAATGTGAAGATCCTGGAAGAAGCAAGCTGGTGGTGTGAGCTTTTTCATGACATGCTGCAGCAGATCAACAGAAGTAGAACTTTTCAGCAAGTTTGGAGTGTAATAGAATGTTGTTGAGAAATGCACATTTCTTGGAACATGATCATCTTCAATCCATGTCTTTTTGGAGTGCTTCAGGTATGTATAGATCCTTCAGTTGCAAGCTCCTGACTATGCAATTGACTCTTGAAGCTCTTACAAAAGGCAAATCCATTGCTCGAAGAACATAATTCCAGTTCTTCATGGGGAATTACGTTCCTTCATTGGGGATTATGGGCCTTCATAGATCATTTCATGAGTCTTCATCAAGTGGACTTTATGTCGTGCAATGCGCCAGCCCTCAGGCATTTCCCTACACGAAACACCTTTGTTGAAGAGAGATTCCCAAAAACCTCTCACGCCAATCTGATGCAGGAAATTACCCCTGAAGATCCCCAAATAATTAAGGCCATCTTGGCCAAGGTTGTCAGTTGTTACATAAAGAAAACAGTTTAGAGTGTAAGTCTAGAAGTCTCCAACTATCATCCACAAATTGATTCCCAGTTCAAGCCAAAATTGTACCCCAAATCTTAGACTAATGCAAGTATTGCTTCTTCTTTGATTTTGTGACATTGCCAAAGTGGTGATCATCCATAGCAAGAATTAGCCAACTTTGGCTATAAATGAGATATAAGTAAGAAAATTTAGACATTCTTCTAAAGTTTTGGCTACCTGCTTGAACAATGTATAAAAATCTGACAATTCTTCTTTATCTTTTCCCAAATACTGGTGATTCAACATTCCAAAAATCACTTCATTTTCATAAATTTGATTTTAAATTTTGCTTCTGGGAAAAATTTTGCCAGTAAAAGCAGGCCAAGTGCAAGTCTCTTCGCTCAGGATAGAGCCAACAAACGCAGTGATGTTGGATGAGCACATCCACCACAACAGTTTTGTTGGATTTCTTAATCCATGTATAATAATCAACTAACAAAGTCACCAAATCAAAGATCCTAAACTACACTAGTGGAGCCTAACATATACATAACTGATCAGCAATGCAAGAACGCACATAAGGTGCACATAAGGTGAGCAATTGCTCCACGTCATGTAGTGACTTATCACAACGTCAGTGGACAACTGGATAAATAGGGATGATAAAGCAACCTTCACACCTGGTGTTATGTGCACATTAAGTGGGTGTTAAAGGGGACAAATCAAGATGACATTCACATATGAAATGTTTACTAACAAAAAAAATGATGTGGGAGCCCTCTTAACATGTGGTGTTAAGTGCGATGTTAAGCCCGTTGTATACTAAAACTCAATCTTTAAAAATTGAAGATTTTTTGTCAAAAATTAAATGTTATATAGGAGGGCAAAGTCAAAGTCTATAACTCAATGGTTGCAAAATGCAAATTTTTTTTTCTAAGCACCTCCCCACCATTGTTGCAAGAAGCTTGTCCCTTCTCTGCTATTACCATGCGAAGCCCTTTGCAGTTGTCACTATAGAAAACTTTCTTATTCACTACCTTACTTCACAATTGTTACATCATTACATTACATCATTACAAAAAGTGAGCTTGCACAATTGGAATTGGACCATAAAAGTAGGCCACAAAAGACAACTAATGGTGGACCACGAATTA
>Ga0209208_10007809_pt1 | contig 14390 bp, 11 predicted proteins | sample S1TSphfallax_3_FD_187694 | JGI IMG/M metagenome (GOLD analysis project Ga0209208, IMG submission 187694) | Host-associated microbial communities from peat moss isolated from Minnesota, USA - S1T2_Fd - Sphagnum fallax MG (SPAdes) (version 2) | ecosystem: Host-associated > Plants > Peat moss >...
TTTCATAGTAATTATTTGCAATTTAGATTTTCAATGCAAACCAAAAGCTATTATCATATTAAATTTAGTGTTACCACTTGTGAAGTTATGAACATTATGAAAATTAATCAATATCAAATCTATGTATGGACATAGATTGTGATTTAATGGTTTAAAATACACCAAGATCAATTTTTTTTGTGTGCAAAAAAAACTCAAGAAGGGAATATCTTGTCACAAGATCCTTGTTTTTTTGAAACATTCACCAAATTATTATTTTTTGGGGTTAATGTAGCTAAATTTCTAGTCATGGCTATTATAGGTAGTCAAACTATGCATTGGGGGGTTTGTTTTTTAGGAAGAGATTACAATTTATTGCTAAATCACTCTTGGGATGCTCATTAGTGATGCTACAACAGAAAATTGAAAAAAAAACATTCATGACACATTGTTCATTTCAAATGAAACAAAATGTTAAAATTTGGAACATTTAAGACAATTTGCAATTTGAATATGTAGGTCAAGAACTTTAATTATAATTTAATATTCATGTTTCAAAATGTAAATAACATATTATTTAATATGCCATTAGACCTAAAAGTGTAGTTGTTGAATGAAAAAATGGAACGCAAATGCACTTGAATGTGAATTGTGCATTCTTAAATAACAACACACACAAAAGAATCTCAAGGTTTTCAAGACCTTGGTGTGATACAGAATGATAGTAGGTTCAACAAATATGATTTATGGTTAACATGCAATTGATTTAACCAAAATATTAAATCAAAAGCCAAACTTAGAACATGTTTCAACTACATAAAAAATGGAAAACAATTATTGAAACAACTACATAAAAAATGGAAAACAATTATTGAAAAAAAATTTAATCATGTGATTAATTTGCATGGTTTGCAATGTCTTAGTCATCTCAATTTGCACCCAATTTGTAAACATTGGTGTATTGCTCACAAACTTGATCATTTATTATTATCATTATTTTTCTATCTTTTTTTTCTTTCCTTTTTCCTTATGGTAAACTTTTTATGGCAAAAACAATTCATCCTCCCATGCATTTAATCAAATAACAACATACATGTTTTTAAAAATGTTGTAACGCTTAAAACATATTGATGGGATGTGGAAAGCACAAATGATTTAATATATTCATAATATTTTCAAGGTTGCTTAAATACATTTGATTAATGCAATATGAATGAAGCTTCAAAACATATTTGTATAATAGTTAATGAATTTTGAATATTTGTTGTCAAAGGTAAAATATTTCTCAATATTATAAAAGATTATATATTTTCATAGATAATATAATTAGTGTCAATGATGTCAGGGTACTATGTTAAGAAATAAAATGTAAAATGTTAAAAAATAAAATGTAAATATAAAAATGACAAAATGAACTTCCAAAAAAGCTTATACCCAAACAAATTTTGGTAGGCAATGAAAATTTATCAAAGTTATCTAAAGTGTCAATTTCATTATATTACAAAAGTACCACTAATTGTGAATAATGACTAGATCGATCCAAAAATCTTTATAGTTGAATTCAAAAATCAATACAAAACAACAACAACAACAAAATTTGTATTCCAAATTGAAAAAACCTATAGAAATGTTCAAAAACACATTTGATCATCTCAAATGGTGATCCTCCCTAGAACGCTTTAGAAACATGAAAAAAATGATACTATTTAATAATCCAAACCTTAAATACAAAATGAAAGTTGGTGACATCCATCTTGAACAACTATTGGAAGACTCATTGGCCATTATATAAAAATATTATCAACCTCAAGGCTAGCCAATAACCTAACCAAATACCAAGTGTATTTTCAAAAGTTAGTTGTCCAAAAATTAGTAGGGTGGTACTAAAGTGGTACAACTGTCTTGCTAGGTTAGTCCCAACCAATAAAATGCTTAGCTATAAAACTTTGGAAATTCATAACTTCATCAAATAGATTTCAAATTGAACATTTTAAATGTCTAATTTGTAGCCTCCCTTGGAAAGAGCTTTCCGAATTATATCAAACATCCAATGGGAGTTCATTTGGCCTTTGAATTTTTCAATAAAATAAAGTTTGGTAGTATTGTTCAATAAGGTAATTTTGATAGTTTGTAATTACTTTTTGTAGTTATTTTTTATATTATTCTAACTACTTAGGTAGGTTTTTCCAATATTTCTAGAATTTTTTTTGGTAGGTGCTTTAGGGGTTTTTCTTTGATAGTTATTGGAAAAATGTCCATTTAACACCTTCCTTTGAACATAAGAAAACGACATTCTTATTGAACTTAATCCATATTCTAATCCACACCTATATATGTATCTTTTAGCCCATTTATTGCCATCACGACTAAGGTTATTTAGCATGTGGTTGAGAATTCATTGAAGAAGTTTTGGTTTTGGGCATCAAAATATATGTTAGCTTTATTTTAATTTGAACTTTCTAATGAATAGTCACTTTAGCCTAAACCCCCCAAACCCCATCTCTGCATTGCCACCCCATACACACATTAACTTAAACTTGGATTTCCAACACTAACATTTTCAAGACACTCCATTTAGGTCTCCCATGTTTATGAATGTAATTTTTCTTTTCCCTTACATCACAAAGTACAATAAGCTTTACAATTCTCATTAAATAAGTTGGCATAACATCCTTTGGATATGGCAACTTGGTACCTATTCTTATTGTGTTCTCAATGGTGTTTGACAATATTCTTTCACTATAAAATAACAAAACATGTAGAAGTTTAAGGTTTGGATTAATGAATTATTTGTGAGGGATCCCAAGAGTTTACAAACTAAATATTTATCTTAATTGACTAAAACTTTGGCAACAAATGCTTGCTCTACATCTCTTTCTCATCAATATGCAAGGTGAGGGGAAACCCTTCCTCTTTTTGTATAAGATTTTTTTGTTTAATTTTGGTAACTCTAGTGATAGGCCTCTTACCCCTAAGCACAAAGGTGGTTCATTATCCTCAATAACAAAAAAGGATAAAGGGGTCAAGTTGGGATTTGAACTCCCAACTACTAGCTTCACAATAATTAAACCCTTAGCCACTACCTTAGTTCATTTTTCCTCTTTGTGTAAGATTTTGAGCTTATGATATTTATCAATCTTCTTACAAGTCATTTAAATTGACATTTAGCCATATATTCCATTTGTTTCCAAGTGATTTTTTTCACATGGTTTTTGGAGACCTCCACAATTGATTTTATGTAAAATTACATTTTGTGAGTGATTTTCCAATCTTATTTTAACTTTGTTCTCACATCAAATGAAGGCGTATTCATTATTGCATTGCACATATCTTTTGAGCAATTCATCTATTGGCTATGGAATAATACTTTAGTGGGGTTTGGCCAATTGAAGTAGGTGAAACATCATATCACTTTATTAGTTGTGTTTTGTGCTTTTGGTTCCAAAATTCATTTTCAACACATTTTTCCCCACCAATTTTATGTTGCCACCAAAATAGGGTGAGAATTAATGGTCTTCAACTTTGGGTGAAATCACACTAAGTTCAACCAAAAAAGGTAAGTGAAAGCCTTTTTAAATTCCATTTCCAAAGTATTAAATAAGGTTTCAAATCATGTGTAGATATAACACCATGGCTAAGAACTAGCAAAGGAAAAATTCATGTTCAAAATACTTTAACAACCTACAATTTGATGATGTTCTCTCCTCTCTTTCTCTGCGTTGATCATGAGGTTTGTATCAAATGATTTGATTTCAAATAACATAGGTTGGAATATTTATAATGTTGACAAACAATTTAAGGTATAAAGCTTAAGGTGGAATAACAAAAAAAATCAAGAATAACATAAAGTAGAATAGGTTAAAATAATTAAGTGTATAATAACAACATAAATATACTTAATTATGTCAATCAATGATTGGTTTCATCAATTAGTAGTGAAACATGATGATTACACAATTATTCTATAGTGACATAATTTTATGGAAGGTGATATGAACATGTAATTCATTTTCAAGGTCCCATAGTGATTTAAACTAGTGAATTGTGCCCCATTTTTGGACTAATGGCCATTTTTTGCAACTTGACCTTTAAACGATTGTTTAATTGAAACGTAAGTACCTATGACCTAAGACCCTATATGTAAAGTCCCTATATTTTAGACCCCCTTCAAGAATTGTACATTGGGGTAATTATATAACCTACCTATATATGAAAATTTTGAAATTTTAATGATAAATCAATTATTTGTAAACTGGTTGTTTAAAAAAATGATACCTTGTTTTTTAGGTGTCAATTCGGCTAGCACCCTATATGATATCCAATTAAATTTTATTAAGAAAATTAGTTCATAATTGGCCCAATTTGAAGGATAGTTTGATATTCACCCAACATTTGAGGACATTTATGACTAGTGGGGCTCATTGGCATGGTGATGTGGATTTGGAGGTAGTTATGGGTTAACATGCTTTTGAATACCTATGTATTTTATTGGGATGTTTTGGGGATGCACCTCAAACTAACATGGGTAATGAGGATCCCCATGATGTGAACATTGAGCTAAAAGGCAATGGTGATTCAAACATACATGAAGATGCACCTATTATCACATATTTGCAAGCATGTGAAATTTCAATTGGATTGGCATTCAAGGAATGTGATCAAGTTGTGCATAGGGCACCCAAGTAGTTTAAATGGGAAAATAATTCTTTCCCACAAGTGTGGATAGATGGATGAACAAGAGTAATGCTTTATTTAAAACAACATGAAGACCTTGTATGACATGCTCACAAGGAGATGGGTCAATTTGGGGTAATTTGTTACAAACACAATATTGGTGGTGAGGGATGCAATTGTAGGTTCAATAGTTTATTTTTTGATGTATAATGTGTGACCGAATTTGGGCATATTCAATGCACCAACACTTCATTTACAACCATTGCCCATCATAGGGTTTTGGGTATCGGTGGAATTTGGATTTTGCTAGCTCATTAAGTTTGACAGTCCAACATAAATTGGTATGTTTTGGTTATGATTGAACACTTTTCGAAATGGTTAGAGTTGGTGCCATGCCATATCACAATAGTGATGGTGCTATTTATGCATTCTTGGACAAGGTGTTTAATAGGTTTCTCATTCTAATTGAAATGTTCAACAACCCAAGTATAAAATTATGTGAGGATTTCTAAGAGTTGTGTGAAAAAACATTGATTGATCGTTGCACAACTGTATGAAAACCATCATGAAAAAAAAAAGTTAGTTAAACAAATGATGTAAACAATGAAACGAAGTTTGTGAAAGTATGGGCTATACTAAAGATTAGGGGACTTGTAATTACCATGGTTAACCATGGTATACAAGTTTAATCGATAAGTTTTTTCTGCATCCTTTTCACCATAATTTTACTATTTGGTTGTAAGCTCAAGTTACTAGCTTTAATTTGACACTATGTGATGGCAATAATCAATTTGGGTGATCCGAACATGTGGCTTTAGGCATGTGAATAGCAAGTAGTTTTGTTCGAACATGTAATACCAATGGGTATGGAGAATTTGAAAATTGTTCAACATTGATATACAATACATTATGCCAATATTTGAAAAGGTGGTTATCGGCCTCCAATTCGAAGATTCAAGCTGGGAGATTATATATACCTACAACAAACAACATTACTATGTTGGATGTGAGTAAAAGGTGTGTTATTTTTCCCCTTACATTTTTTCAAGGTATTCATTCTTGGCCCCTTTTTCCTTTGTGGTGGTTTATTTGGTTTTCTTAAGCTTTTTGCCAATGTATTCTTGTTTTTTATTTAACCCAAAAAAATTTAAACTCTTTTTCCTTGCCCGTAGAGATGTTTAATTTGAACTCTTGGTGTGAAACCATGGAAAAAATGTTGAAGGGAACAAGGAGGGGGCTGGGGGGGCGGAGGGAAGAAGGGGGGCAAAGACAAATGGCAAGCCTTTTTAAAGGCCCTAATTGGGCTTAATTTGAATCTAAATTTTTTCTTTTACTTCTAAAAATTCCAAATCTCAATTTGAAAATTTGTTTTTTTCCTTGCAAAAATTCCAAGTGAACAATATGACATTGTAAGAACTGAAATCTTACATGTTTTTTGGCATTTTGGGCAAATTCCAGCTCCATCTTACGGAGAGCAATTAGTGCCTCCTCATTGTCAGCCTTTCAATTTTTCTTACTCTCTTCATCTCGATGCTCTTTGCCTTCTTTGGCCTTCACCATCTTCTTTGATGTTAGGTTCTTTTCGAGGTTGTTTCATTTTGGGTGTGAATGGTGCCACATCCTCCTCTTGGGTGTCCTGAAAAATGAAAACTTCCTCAATAATTGACTTCCTTTTCAACATAAGTTTCTCTACATTCTTCAACCCTTCTCCATTTGGAAAAATAGAATCTAAGGTCAAGATTGGCATATTAGCTTTCACAGTTACAAGCATTTGAAGAGGTGAGTTGAAAGGCTGAAATGCATAAGAACCTCCATTTGATGTAACTTTTTGTGTAACACTCCAAGATCCTCTACATCCTAAGAAAAAAATGTGAAACTTCCTCCATGCCTCAAAACACAAGCACACAAACTCAACGAGGAAAGTGAAAGAAATGAAATGGAGAAGGAGAAAAAGGAGGAGGGGCTGTTAGGGTTTTCTGGGATTGCACTCTGTGGATTGCATCAAAAAATAATATTTTAATGTTGTAACATTGACCCCAAGGATTGCAAATTGGCTCCACAAGTTGATAGGTATCTTTATCCACCTTGGGTGCCAATATGGAGCCAAAAAGTTCTAAAAGAATTTGGAATCAACATAAAGTTTAGATTACAAACAAGCAAAGTTTCCATCAGAAAATCCTTCATTAGAATACAAGCCGTATCTAGTCTGGTTGTCAAGTTGTAATCTTCTATCATATGCATGGCATTAAGGGTCAAGTTGGCTTTGAGGACTTAGTCCAATGGTAGAAATGAAGAAATGAACAAAGCATGATGGGGATGAAATTTTTTAGCTTGACTGTTTGATCAGGTTCCTAGAATTTAATCCACTATTTGTGACAATGTGAGATCCCTGACACAAACCAAAATAAATTTCTAATTGATCAAGGGCGGCTTGTTTGGTTGAACAAGACTTTCCATCCTGCTAATTTGCAGTGATCTTCATGGCCAAAGAAGCTATGTCAATCAGGAGTTCCTCTTGCCCTACTCTTTTATTCTTGCCATAATCAAATGAAGACAAATATCTTATTGAAGCATTTACATACAAAAAATAAACCTTGGGTCGATTGTTTTCCCTGAAGCTGAAGGTGCAGCATGATCCTATGTTTGTACAAGCCTAATGACACAGGAGCTGTAAACAGATCAATTTGTGATAGTTGCACTGTTTACAGATCTGGTGTGTGACTGAATTTATTGGACTATACAAAACAGGTAAGAGCTTGATGACCCACTCTGACAGTTGATTGGACTGAGATACCATGCAATACCCGTGGTCAACAGATGGGCATTTTTTGTTGAATGAGTATGAGATGCGGGGATGCTCCTGCTGGTTATTCATCCTCGGCATCACTGACAACCTGGTGCATGTCTGAGTAGAAGTCACTACCATGGCCATCAATCATCTTTGCTCTGTGCCCACAAACATTTTCAGGTCAGCAACTGCCAGAACAGGGATGCAACACTCAGGTGTTCTTTGAGATTGTTTGAAGGTTTTTGGAAACTGGGAAGTATGAATGACAACTTTCTATGTGCTGAATGAATCCCTGGCTCATGCATGACTTACAAACACAACTTGATGGTGAGTTCCCTCACAATTTCCTCAGTTCTGAGCTTGTAACTGGAATGAACGTGATAAGCTTACCGCTCAAGAATGAATTTTCCCTCCTTGTACTTCTGGCTCTTTTCATAGGCTGATTCCTGTCAAAGTCAATAAATTGGGTTAAACAGCTTCTGGGATAGCCTAATCACATGATACTGGCATCCAAAAGCTGATGCTAAGAGATGGGTGTAAGTGAACAATACATATTTCCAGCCAACAAGCTGCTGGCAGCAGTTGCAGTAGATGTCAGCCACAGTGTGCCTGCCACTGGTCATCATCCGATCCTCTTGAGGCCCCACTGATACATTCACCCTGCAATTCAATACAACTCCCATTTGTATGGGTAAGTCAATGCCTATATGCCAGGCTCCAACCTTCTTCCAAAAGAGCAATACTGCAAAAAGGTGATTGGCATCAACCCATCAAGAATGTTCTGGCAATGGGTAATGCACAACTTCAACATTTTTCTTTTCACGTAATGTCAGCCAATTTCAAATGTCAATTATGTTCGACAATCACACAAGTACGGAAAAAGATACAAAAAACAATTGGGGAATATCATCAGAGTGCTTACACATTGTTGAAAAGGTAAGCCTTCCCGTGTCGGCAGTGGAAAGACTGAACAAGAGAAGGAAAAGAAACGAGAGGGCTAAATCAGACACACATTGATGGAAAAATAAAAATAAAAATCATGACCAGTATTTCCACCTCACACTATCACCTCAAACTTCACAATAGCACATCCCGAGTAAACCTCATGTAGCCTTGTGAAAAGGCTTGAACAGGATTCCAGAATGACATTACAAAAACCACAATGCAGATATGCGTGGCAGTGTCCAAGTTTACAGATATGCAATTGAAGATTCTGCACATGGTCTTGTGTGAATATTATTGGAAACATCAAGGAGTGATTCACAGAGAGCACATAGGGTTAGATGCTTTCTTCAGCTCTTAGAAAACAAGAGTTTGGAAAAGTCACACCGCGTCCAAAAGATTTCCAACTTGACCAACTCAGGAGTCAAAACAAGGGAAGACTAGTACACAACAAGAGGAAACATAAAGAAAAACCGTGACAAACTTGCACAAAGTGAGTGCTTGGTGACACTTGTGCACTGTTGGAAACTGGCCTAAGATAGAAACCAACTTGTTGACTACTATGCCACCCTACTAGACATGGAGGAGGGGCAGACACTCTGACAACAACAAGGAGACAGAGGCAGCTTGAAAGGAGGGGGGGGAACTGACAATAACAACAAACACAAAAGGCATGCAAGTGCACACGATCCTTCATTCCAGACATCCTATCAATTGGAGTCCACATGAACACTGAGCAATTGCTGATTGCTTGCCTTCAGAGTAAAATCTGCTGATACAAACTTTAAAGCTGCATAGATCATCTGCTACAATTTATCAACTGCAAACAACTACTCTGCAAGTTTTGCTTCCAATGCTGGAGCCCAGCCAGGTGACTGACAATGTGAGTATACAGTTCCCTCCTCCTGAGCTCCAGCAAAGGAGATGCTTCTGCCGTAGATTGTAGACCAGCGATTCATGGTCAAAAGCAGTTAGTACTAAAGACAGCTTTTACCCATTCTAGTGGTCACTTTCATTCTTCTACAGTTTCAGGAAAGTTTCAGAATCAAGAAAACATGAAACATGCTTGCTGTTTGGCAGTCCAACCCCACGAAACCCATCAACCCATGTTTCAGAGACAAACCAAGAAAACCAGAAGAGAATGAGAATAGTCTCAGAAGGAAGGCCGAAAGGAAAGAAAAGGAGCAGAGGCATCACCTTTGACAGTAGCTCATCACAGTTGGCCAAATGGCTATGGCAATGCTTACAACTGTAGATTGGCCCGTCTAGCTGTATCAAATATAGTCGCCCCATTTTTCTCTTCTCTTCACTGTCTATTGCAGCTGGTAATGATCCAATCTAATCTAACTCCCTTTCCACCACAAGTTCAGCCTAGACTGAACACAACAATTCATTCATAGTTTTATGCTCCTTATTTGAAAGAAAAACACTTTCCCACAACAGGTGCATCACCTGCCACAATTACAACAAACCACTGTCTTAGGTAACAAATCAGCAAGCCTACTACAAAGGGGCCCGGTGGCTCGGAATAGACTCAAAGGAGAGGCCACAGGATTGTTCACACCCACAAATGCAGAACAAGAAAGATGTAAAAGTGGGTCAACAGTTACCAAACAACAATCTCAAATCATGCAAATCACAAATACAGCTTGTCCACTGCAACGAATCTCTCTTCACGCATTGGAGACGAGGGACAAACTCAACACAGTAGATGCTCAACACAACCCACTCTGGTTGCTTTCAGATACACTTCTGTAGAGACTCTGGATAGGTATGCAACCAACGTGAAGGGCATATGTGGGTCCCTATGTGCAACAGGATGGACCCACATATGCCCTTCTTGTCGCCCATCCAGATGCATATCCAGATCACAAGTGGGTCATAAGCAAGAGCAGAATCTGCATGGACATAGGGCTTCTTGAATCCACATGACGACAGCTTCTTCTACCCTAGCAAATCCCCTTTCTCTAAACTTCCCAATTTCCAATGTATGTCCAGAATCCGTCCCACCCCCAACTTTCAGGGACTGAGAAAAGTTTAGAAAGAAAAAATGGTTCTCGAAACAACCCACATGTCGAGGAGCAAAGTTTGGTCTGCTCTTGACATAAAAACATTGGAGAAATGAAGAGAAAGAGCGAGATTTAGGGCTCCACCCACCTGAGGTAGCCATTCCCTGCTTTACTCCCGACTCCTGCCGCACCCACACAAACCTCTCATACCTGCTCAGTTTGTGTATGTGTGTGGATGGGTCTCTATATCTCTTCTGTTACTCTCTGTCTGCCTCTGCCTCTGTGTCTCTTCTAGTGGTCTATGTCTTGCCTCTCTTGTCTTTTCCTTCTTCTCAAAAGCTGCTTGTCTCTTGTGTTTCTGCTACTAACTCTTGTTGGATTGAAGCAAAGCAGTGGTTTTGGGAGATTGAGGAGCAGATTGAAAGGTGACCCAATTGCTTCTTGTGATGGAATGTGAGACCTTACAAGCTTTTACCTCTCCATGTTTGTACCGGATCTCACAAACACACAACAACCCAACATAAGCACCGGCACCAAAGAGAAAGAGAGAGATAGCGACACAGTTCGAGACAGAAGAGAGCCAGGCTTCGTGTGTGTGTGAGAAGAGAGAGAGAGAGAGAGAGAAGACGAGAGACGTAACCATCCATCGCCTCCCATCCTCTACGTACACATTCTGTATAATACAGCATAAGATACGTACAAAACTTTAGTACACGAAATAATTGTACGCACTATGTATTCAATTCAGCATTCTCAAATACACCAAACCTTCCAAGAAACTTCAAAGGTGCACTAGAAGGGGAATGCACTTTGAGCCAAATCCAGTGACACTTTTTGTTGAAATGAAAGAGCAACTTCAGATCCAGAGAGGAGTTGAATCATAACCCAATTGTAACCAGCTTCTCGTTGATGTGGTGTGCAAGTTGAATCATGACCTATTGTAACCAGCTTCTCGTTAATGTGGTGTGTGAGTTGAATCATGACCTATTGTAACCAGCTTCTCGTTAATGTGGTGTGCGAGTTGAATCATGACCTATTGTAACCAGCTTCTCGTTAATGTGGTGTGTGAGTTGAATCATGACCTATTGTAACCAGCTTCTTGTTAATGTGGCAGCAGAGAACTCTGCCCCCCACCCCGCCCCTAGTTATATCATGTATCTTGTTGCCTTCTGACCTTTTCTTGTACCTCCCTCATATTTTTTTTGCACATTCCTAGTTGCTCATTAGCTGAATGGATGACGCCCAAGGCAATTATATATACTCTAATACCTTGGCAGCTGCAACACTAATTATATATATATTTAGAATTTTTTAAAAAATAAACCCAATTTAATTTTAAAAAAAATAAACCCAATTTAAAAAAAATAATTTTTTTTGCTAAGGAAAGAAAGAGAAATATTTTAAACTGTCAATGGAATTTTCTTTTCTCCTTTTTCCCAAATGGATCTTCAAAAATAAACCAATTATTCAACAGAAATCTGTTGAAGCTGCAAAGGGTGCTGTTATGGTACTCTGGATCAGTTTTAATTGTCAGAGTTAGGTGACTCTGGAAGCTTCTAGAAGAAAGGAAGAGAGATGTGAGATTTTGTTTTTTTTTTTGAAAAGAGGAAGAGATCAGTAAGTGGTGGTAGAGTCTGCTACTACTACTACTACTAATAAGAGGGAGAAGAGAAAAGGCAGTGAGGCTAGAGAGAGAGATAAGATACTTGAATCATGGCAGAAGAAGGTGTGTAAGATACTTGAATCATGGCAGAAGAAGGTGTGTGAAGAGGGAGGCAGTAGTAGGTACCCTAGTTGGTTTTTGAGCTGAAGAGAAATGTTTTTTGGCAGTGGATGGATCAATTATAAGCGAACAAGGTCGACTGAACCTGGTGGACAGATGCTGACAATTTTTTTTTTGGGATTTTTGATCAAGTAAAAGAGTCTGCGATTGGCATATATCACATAAATGGGTAAATGGGTCCTGCCTGACTTGATTTGGAATGTTGTGAGTGGATTCTCTTTCACTGGATTGATGATCTGCAGCAGAAGCTCATGAGTTTGAAGCTCTGTATTTTCTGCTGCGTGTTTAATGTTTGCCTCTTATTATTATTATTATTATCAAACATGCCGATGCAGATTCAATTCCTGAAGTGATTTTCGTTTGAGGGTTGTGCTCTAGATGCATGATGCGTTTTTCAGGAGGAAATGACATGATGCAGTTGTGAGTCCCAAGGATGCGATGATCGATGATCGTGGGTATTCAATGGACATGTCTTAGAGTGAAAAATGATCTTAACTGATCAAGCACATTGATGATTCAGCTTGGGTGCTTCTAAAGTGTGCATCTCATGAAAATTGAGTCTCTGATAATTTTTTTGGTTTTTCAAACTAATTTCTTGACTAGAGTTTTTTTTTAATAAAAAGAATGGGAGATTGGGTGTTGCCTTCCACCCTCCCAAGAATCCAAGAAATCAATCTTGTACTTATTAAGTCTAGAAATGAGTTAAGAACTACCTACACTTATTTAAAAGAAAAACAAGAAGTTGGTGAAGTTGATGGTTTCTCGGATACACTTGGTTCTTTCATTATTATTCCATCTGATGGTTCTTACATTATGCGATTAAACATCAAGGAAGACCGATTTCATCCTCCAACCTCTTGTTATTCCTAGGTGGGAGTAATGGTTTCAAAATCTGACGTATATGGGTTGTAGTTGCCATGCCAATGAATAGGGGGCTCACTTTTGTGATGAGAGAGTTTCTAGTCTTTGGTTTTCTTTTGCTATATATTTTTGTGAGCAAACTCAACATGATAAGAAGCTCTAGGTAGCTCTATGCAACACTAATGTGAAAATTAGTGAGAAGTTTTGTTGTCGAATAGTTTTGGCATTTTGAAAACAAGAGTTGAATCAAATGATAGAGTGCCATTCCTGTTCAAAGTGTCAAATTGTTCAAGACTTTTATTTGTCTCAAAAAGGATGAAAATTAATTCTTTTTCCTAAATTTTTTTTTTTTAGAATAAATGGAGCATGACATCTTAGTCCGAGTCTCCAAACACTCACAATTTTGAAAGTTGGCAAAAACTAGAAAGTTTAAATTTATAATGGTGACAATTTTCTATTTATCATCCAAGTCTTTTTTCTTTTTGAAATTGAAACATTCCGTGTGAAATCCTTACAACTCCACTAAGTCATATTTTCAAAATTTTGGGATTTTGGATAACTTTTAAGTGCATTTGTGAGGGCTGATCCATTTTTTGGATTGGGGCTCTTTTGGTCAAATGTTAACTTGTTTCAAGGAACCATGTTATAACATTCTTACAATTTTGAATAACCTCCCCAACACTGAGTCAAACTTCAAAGCTCTAGGCAAAGGTCTCAACTCTATTTTCCTTATAACCTTGATTAGTGATTATAAGATTTTTTTATCAACCTTATAGAGCTTGGAAGGTTTTCAAGTTATGTATTTTGCATGTTCATTTGGTCTAATATAATTAGGTTTAACATTTCACATCTTGATATCCAATTACATCACTTTCTTGTTAAATAAATCAATAAATAAAAAAATAAAACCTAGGAAAGGAACAAGAGGAAAATAAAAGAAAGACATAAGTCCAAACAAAAGACCATATTCGAAAGTGCAAAACGCACAATGGGGAGCCCTAAAAGGAGAAAACATGAAACTTAGGACTTAAACCCATCCTTAGTAGCACAAAACAAGTCTTTTGCAAGGAGATGGATGAAAAAATTGGAAGGACACCAAGCCTAGAAGAGGTTTCTCTTGTTGTCATAATTGCCCAATGTAAGATAGTGGTGGCATGAACTTTTTAAAGAGCCACTGACACCCCTTTGCCTATAAAATGAATGTATAATAATAAAAAAAGAACTTCCAGTGCCTTTCATTAACCATGCCATGTTTGCACATCAATGAAGGAAGTTGTTCGCTTGTTGGTGTAAATTTCCAAACATCTTTACTGCTAGATGGATGAAATCATCTTTAGGGGGTGTCAATCGCAAT
>Ga0209208_10007810_pt1 | contig 14390 bp, 13 predicted proteins | sample S1TSphfallax_3_FD_187694 | JGI IMG/M metagenome (GOLD analysis project Ga0209208, IMG submission 187694) | Host-associated microbial communities from peat moss isolated from Minnesota, USA - S1T2_Fd - Sphagnum fallax MG (SPAdes) (version 2) | ecosystem: Host-associated > Plants > Peat moss >...
CCACTTATTAAAGTAGAAAATTATATTTAAGTGTTTTAAAAGGACATTTTTGAAGCCTAAAAGGCTTACATATTCAGATTTAAACATAATGAAATCATAGTTAAACAATGTTGTGCATAAGGATTTGTTGTGTATTGTATATGAGATACAACAACAAACACTTATAAATCTATTCTAGAAAGAGGTATGTCTCTTGATCCTACTAATAGTTTATTATGTATCTAACCACAAGGATTGCACTCTTTCACTTATTATGTGTCTAACACCTTCAATATGACATGTTGCAATATCCACAACTTTCCCCCTCAACATGACTATTCTAAATCTTTACAATTTTCCCTTTTCACCTCAACTTTGATCCTCACACATGTCAAAACTTTTCATCTATGACTAAATTATTTTTACACGTGTTTGTTTTCCATCTTCATAGTTTCATTATTTTCACACTTCGACTATTTTTTTAAGATCATTTTGATGATGCAATTCAAAATAATTGAAGCATTTCATTTTGCACTAGCTTGGCTTGTTGCACAACATTGTTTTCTTGAGTAGGATGTGGTGCCATACACTTTTTTGTAAAGTGTCCATATATCCCACATCTATAATATTTTTCATTTGTTTTGGATTTCTTAAATCTAGATTTAGAAATAGACCCATAAAAGGCTCCAAGAAAACCATAATCTTCTTCATATTTGTCATTTTTTCTTCTCATTCCTTCTTCTAAGAATAAGCCAATAGCTTCTTGCATTGTTTCTACCCTATTGGTTTGTTCCATCACTAATGAAACAAATGAATTTGGCATTGAACCTAAGAAATCACATGCAACTTCTCCATGTAAAATTGTTGCTTGTGTTATGGTCAATTGATCTAGTAAATTACAAAATTCCAATAATGAGTAATTAGAATTGGTATATGGGGGAATTTTTAGAATCCTTCTTATGGTCATCCATAGACCATTCCAAAGACAATTGCAAAAATAACTACTTCATTTTCAAGCCGAACTACTTCATTTCTTTTTTAATAACTATTTCCCACCTTTCCCAATATCTACTTCCATTTTATAACTTTGTCACTATTTTTCTCTATCCACCAACATGGATATGAAAAAAAAATTAACATGTGTCTTTTTAGGTTTATGAAATGTATATTAAATTAAATTAAATTTGGCATTAACATAAATAATGATGAATTATTGAAAACCATTCGAAAACATAAGAAAAAAAAAGAAATTTTGATCATCATTGGTTTTGCATAGCAACACAAAGCTTAAGTTCAATTTTGTGTTTTTTTACATCTTCTTTTTCTTTCATTTTAAATGTATAGAATTCATTTTCATGACATTTTTAGCTTGGAATTGATTTTTCAAAGCATCTCAAACTTCGTTTATTGTTTTTAAAGAATTAACATGAACCTTTTGAATGTCTTTCACACCTAGGAACATAGTAACCCTTGTTTTATGATCCTTTGAATCCGATGTTGATCGATGAATAGGTGTAATTGGACTTAATGAAGTTCCATCTATAACATTCCATAAATTTTCCCTTATAAGTAGATTTTAAAAATTCTATGGTAGTGTTTCATGTTTGATAATTAACTTTATCAAACATAACATTTTGCCCATTATACTTTATTCTGATTCAATCAATTTCTTCAATAAAACATTTTCTTTTCTTAAAAAATCACCTAAATTCTTCAATGGCTCTAATACCATGTTAGAAACTACATGTATAAAAAAATTGTATCAACAAAGGTAACCTTATATATAATGCAATGATATACAACAACAAACACTTATATATGTATTATATGAAAAGGTATTTTTCTTGGTCCTACCAATAAACATTGTTATGTAACCAACCACAAGGATTACATTCTTTCACTTATTATGTGTTTATCATCTAGAATATGACATCTTGTACTATTCACAACATGTATTATATGACCTTCTCCTTAAGGAATTTTATGTTCCTTCTATGATTTATCATGGAATTTTGAACAAGGTGATGAAAAAGAGGATGATGAAAAGAATTTTTACATTGTATGCATGATCAAATGATTATGCTTCTAAATTTAATAAAGAGTATATCAAAAAACTTACCTTATGTTATCACTTTTAATCAATTCCAACTTCTTTTTGCTAACCACACAATTGTTTTTTGCAATGTTGACAAATGGTATCAAAAGTAAAAGACTAATTGATTTTCAATTTTGTAATAGAATCCAAACCCATAGCACATTCATTTCCACAAAGAAAGAAAGCATGGTGAAAGCTTCAAAATGAGACCAAAACAAATTCACAAGCTTAAATTCAAGGTGAAGTCAATTTTCACAACTTATAGAATAGGTGGTCAATGAAAATTGGAGTCATATTGTTTCACAAACAAACCATGAATACCTCACATTCACAAAACACACAACATTTTGGAAAGAGTTCATCACTCTCCTCCTTATAGTTAACTTTATGATTGGTATTAAGGACTATGTCAAAACGACAAAAATTCTCAAAATTCTTTATTCCCAATTTTGTCAAATTATGGATTCCGCAACTTTGTAAGCTTGTAACTATACCATATGGACTTCAATTTACAAGTTTTCAAGAATCAAGTTATAGCCTTTGAAAAAAACTTTATAGTCATCTAAAAACAACTTTAAACAATATCTAGTGCCTCAAATGTGTTGTGTAAGAAATCTATTGTTTTGTGGTGTTGTTTTTTCAAATGTGCTATCTTCTTTTTCACCTTATTGGAATTGTCATGGACTTCTTTTGTCACCAAAAAAGACACAATGGACCTAAAACTGTCTTTTTGAACTTCTTCCCATTGGGCTTGGTGGATCCATCCTCCTTTGTCCCAACACTCTACCATCAATCATAGTTCTTAAAAAGTTATAGTCATCTAGAAAATAGTCTATTGATTATTCATCCCATTTTACATGAAACATAGCACATGCATTTTTTGAAATGGTCTCACCAAACAAGCAAGGTTCAAATTTGGATAGTTGATGCAACTGACACTTTCCATGACCACATATGGATTTTATCTTATTCAATTTTTCAACTCCTTTCATGATTCTTAGAAAAAGTAAAATTGCATACATGTGTAGGTGTGAGTCTTGGAAAGTGACAACACAAACTAATACAAAAAGTCAAAAGTGATTACAATTCAAAATAAACATAAATGACTTCAACTCTATCAATGCATAACAAGTGAAAGCATAAAACTAGTAGGACTATTTGGATTATCACAATCATAATTTTTCTAAATTGTAAATGAACTTAAAATGTAAAACATATTCAACATATAAAATTATCAATCTTTTAATTATCCATGTTGCCATAGAATTTAATTAGAAGCATATTGAAAATCATGGTTATGTTTTTTTAAAATGGACTCATGATGGACTTTTGAAATGATGACATTACATCTATCATGCATGTAGAATAAAGTATGTGAATTAAACAAATATGTCATAGTAGTGTCAAAATATAAATATAAAAATAAAATGAATTAAAATTTTCCCAACACAAGAAATTTTAATTTTTAAAATATTAAATTGCTATGATTTTCATCATTATTTTTATTTTTTTCCATTTCACATTGAAATTTCCAAACTTTCACATAGATTTTTGACCAATCACTCATTTAGTGATATTTAGAAGGTGATTTAACAATATTTTTTATTGAAAACATAAGGGATTATTATAAGATTTATAGTTTGATAATTGTCATAATTGTAAAAAAATTTAAATCATGTAATTAGGCATTCACATGACAACATTATTGTCCATCGTTAATGAAAATTAGTTGTATTTGATAATATTTCATTTTTCCCTTAGTTGCAAAACCTACAACTAATTGATTAATTGCAATTGTAGAATTTTCATAACAAAAATAATTTACATAGTCACAAATAGATACATTCTTAGTTTATAAAAGGACATTACAAGAGGGAAATTGTGTACTTACTTGTTGCCTTAATGTTCCTTCAAATAATGTTACCTCAATCTTTATTGTAAAAAGTTGTGATGCAAGGAGTTGCATATTCTCAAGTTGCTCCTACTTGCCAACACAATGTTCATTCAAAAAGTTGCTTTGGATGAAAAATTAAAATATGAAGGCTTGCATTCTCATGTTGCACCTATTTGTCATCTCATGTTCATTCAAAAAATAGTTTGCTACAAAAAGTTGCTTGAAACAAAAAATTGTGTTCACTTTTTAAGTTGCTATGGTGATTTTTAATCTATAGTGATTTTGGTTGCAAAGGGTAACAAAATAAATGCTCCTCATCTTGCTTCTTTCTTCCCAAGCTTTCCCACTATTACAACCATCCACCACCATCACACCCCTCTCTTCCTCAACAAAGTGAGACAAACAAAACCCTCCCACCATAAAACTCAATGCCCTTATCCTAACAACACATGTATTTCTAAAATTACATGGAGAAAATGGGCAAGAATTAAGAATTTCATTTGTGAGAAAACAATTATAACAATGCTCACAAAACATTGACAAATCACATCCTTCCTCCTCCATCAAAATAATCAACTCCTTCAAAACAATGGCCCAACTTTGTGTCAAAACATCCAACATCAAACAAAAGCCTTCTCCAACAAAACACCCAACTCCTTCTTCAAAGCACCCTTTTTTCCTTTAGAACATTTGACATTCAAAAGTTGTGCTTTGGAAATTCAGGGTGATGAAATGTAAAGGCCCAAAACCTTACCGTACTTCCATTTATTACTAAAATCCCTTATATTCAAAGATGAAAAAATGTTCATAAAAATAACCTTTCAATCTAATAAGAAACTTGTCCAAGCAAAAGTTCAAATTATTGTTAAATTTGAAAATGAGTTGCAACTTTTTCAAAAGGCTTTTTGGGAAAATTTTCAAAAAAAAATGCCAAAAAGGTAGGGGAAAAAAGTTGAATTTGCCACATCTAGATTTTAAGGTTTTACAAATTGGTAAAAATTGGCATGATTCTTAAAAAAAAATTCAACTTCCTATTTGTATTAAAATCAAACTTGACTAAATCCTCATGTGGATGGTTGTAAGTGTGACTACATCACAAAACTAGAAAAACAAAACACTCTTTGAATCAACAATGATTCTATAATCAATATCCTCATACATAGCGAAGCAGCCATTTGAAATAATCAATTATTACAAGTAAATAATCAAATGATAATTAGCCTTTGAACCCCTTTATGGTAGTATTTCCACTTTTTAAAACCATTTTCAAAAATTGGGTCCTCATTTAAATCACTGATTTGACTTGCATTATAAAGACAATAATGCTTATGGGTAAGTACCAACTATATTAGACCTTAACCAAGGTAGTCAACTTCCACTAGCTCTCGGCACGTTTGAATTTCTAACCACATTACACATCTCAATGCCATTAGAAAATCAACTGCAAAACAATGAAAGATTAAAAATATATAACTTTGATTGTCATCATATAAAACAATGGGTTTCATCTTTGCCTAACCAAGAATCCCAAAAGATGATGAAAACCACAACGTCTACCTTGTTCTTTAAGAAGTTGTCGTATATTCAACTTTTGTTGATGACATAATAATAAAGGTATATTTCCTTGTTTTGTATCATGGTTAAACACTTTTTAGATTAAACTACAACTCTTCTTGCAACAACTACACACATACTAACTCCATAGACTTCAATGCAAGTTCACATCAATAAGCTTTGGATGATTATTGATCAATTGTATTGAAGTTGTGTTTTTCTCATCTCTATTCTCTCATTGTTCCAATGTCGATTTCCAACAAATGATACATTGTCATTGAAATCATGATTCCTTTTTCCTTCCGTGTTGGTGTCATGCTTTTGCTAGTCTGTAAAGGCCATTGATAAGAACCTTGAAGGGAATGTTCATTGTACATAGCATCTTTGATATGGGTCGATTGAGATTGGCAAGCACAAGTTTGAAGCATGTTTTGCATAAAAGTAGCTTTTATTCATCTAATTGGCAATACATGTACTTGAGAGTGTTGCCTCTGACAATTTTGTTGCTCAAAACTCCCTTGGGTTTTAAAGCTCCTTTGTTGTTGGATGACAGACCAAATTCCCCAGGTTCCAAATTTCTCTTTACAAAAGCTTGAAAAATATTGTCGAATGCTATTGCATTGTGACAAATTAAATGAGATAAGGCACAAATGTTAATCTTCTCGACCTAACATTGATACCTTTTGTGATCAAGAACTCGATTAGCAAGCTAGCTCTCAGTCGATGGATGGCACCATTTGATTGAGTCTTTCTCTCCCAACCTGTACTTCTGAGGAAACAATGCATAACTATAAGGTGAGATGCCCACAAATTTCAGCTTTCAGAGAATCACATTCCATAAGGGTTTTGATTATTGACTTCAAGCAACAGGCCTTCTCTCTCCTGCATTCTCTCCCTGCAGGTACAAATGTGATCAACAAGTTGCTAATTACCAAGAACTAGGTACAATATGTGAGTTGCATACATATGGGAGTTGAATGATTTTCCTCTTGGGACAATGGTGGACTTGAATAATTATTTTGTTCTATGACTACTAGCAATTCCAACATTGCAGGTATTACACTTGTCTGAAAGCTATGGCATGGATGGGCTAACCAAACGAATAATGCAAAGATGTGGACAATTTATACAATATGATCTTTCAGGACTCACCAATCATGCAAGCATCATATACTCGCACATATAGGCCCAGTTTTCAGCAGAAATGAAGGAGAGAGAGAGAGAGCAAATGCAGGATGTGATGTGTTTGAAAACAAAATTGGAGTTGTGGGGAAGGCAGCAGGTAGGTTCACTCACTGGTTGGTAGGTAGGAGAGAGGTGGGCAATGCACAATACCATCTTGTATGCATACTGGGTACATCTTGCTGCTGCTGGGGCTTGGCTTGTTCTGCATTGCAAAAATTATACCCTGGGACTTTGTAGCTTTGACAAGCCAAAGAGCTAAGCAGCAGCAGCAGCTGGAGTAGGAGAACTCTTTCAGGTAGTATAGGAACTCTTTTCACAAGTCAGTTTCTGACCAAAGCAGCTAGCAGCTGCCTCACAATCCATGTGACATCCACGGGTCATTCCTTGATCACCATCAGTTGAGCATGGTGTGATCAAGATCCAGAGTGCTCAAAAGCCTGTGTGCAAGCTTGGGTGTTGAGCATAGTGTAATCAATGACCAGGGTGCTCAAGTCAATGCTCAAGTTTGGGTGGTTTTTGGAATTTAGGAGATCAGATTCAAACGGTTTTTAGTTGTCTTAATATGTTGCAGATGAGCCCTTCCTGCCTGCAGATGGCCTCCAACAAAGTACCATACTCTGAGAGAGAGAGAGAGCGTCATGCCAAAGTGCAAGAGAATAATATGGTCACAGGGATTAACATGTTCAGAGAAGGAGTCAGTTACGCAGGAGAGCAGGAGGACTTGCTCCATCTCTTCTTCCTCGCTTCCTCTGCCAAAAATCCCCACAAACCCCAAAAAACTGCTGTGAACCACCCTCTCCTCCTGCCGCCTCTCTCTGTCTCTCTCATGGCGCTCGCGAACTTCTCTTGAAGAAGAAGTAGTTGATGGCAGAAAATGCATAAGGGAAAACCAGTTAGCGTGCAGACCCAAAACGGTGAACAACACACCTCTCTCTTTCTCTCTCTTCTGAACCTGAAAAGCAACTTTCCCACAACCAACAGGAGAATCTACGAGAGAGTGAGGGCCACGTTCGAGAAAAACAAAAAGAGAAGACAGAGGATCAGAGAAGAAGAGCGAGAAACTGTAATTCAGAGGGACCCCAGAAACAAACAAACAAACAAATCCATCCGTGCGTGCTTGTGTGCCTGCGCGAGGAAACAAATCCTCCCAATCAAGCAAGGAAGGAGAGGGAATTGAAGAATTCATTCCATCCCAGTTTAGAGTTTGATTTCTTTCCCATGGCGAACGCTGCAATCTCCATGGCATATCATCGTCTACCGCAAACTCTGTGTCGTCCTCAGGTCTTCTTCTTGTTTCCAGCTTTTCTCGCTCAAAGCTCTTTGCTCAGGTTTTGTGGGTTTTGTGGGTGGGTGCTTCTTGAGGGTTTTGGGGAGTAGAGGAAATTGTGGTATCGTCTTGCAGCAAAATTTGTTGGATCAAAGATGGGTTTCTCGAGAGCTGCTCTAAGAAGAAGAAGAATTTGTGGGGAATGGGTGGGTGGTTCTGTTGTTGTTGAATAAGAACGTGCAGGAGGGAAGAAGGCTTGTACAGCAATGGAATTCTGCTGCAACAAGGCCACAACACATAATCTGGGCACGATACTCCACTTCTTCAACAATCCCCACACAAACACAAAAGGATCAACAGACCAGAACAACAGGTTGGTTCTTTACAAAAAACAATGCAGGAAAAAAAAAAATTTACCATTGCTGCAGCTCAACTTCCTTTGATGAATTTGACATGGATTCTGAGCTTTTTCTTCTTCTTCTTCCGCATCTTCACCAGGATGCAGTCAAGAACAAACCCTAGCAGAATCATCAACAGAATGTCAGTGTCTATGGTTCAAGGCTCATGCACTCATGTCTGTGACCACAAGAAATTCTTGCAGTCTGTGTCTGTGACCATAACAAAATCCTTGCTGTCTGTGACCAGAGGAAATCCCTGCAGTTGGGGTTTTTCTTTTGCTGAAAGAATGTTTCTGGGTTTGGCTTTATTTGTTCTGATTCTGGGTTTTTTTTCTTTTTTTTGTTGGTGTGTTTTGCAACAGAGAGGTTAAAGGAATTGAACAAGCTCCTGGAAGATGTAGCACGAACTGCAATCAGCACAGGACCAAGAGGAGCAATCAGATTAGCACAAGGCATTGAAGCTGTGGTATCTGTTGGTAGTGAATATCTTCTTCAGCTCTACAGAGTATTCTTTCTCTGCTCCTTACTCTCGTCACTACCCCATCATCTCATACCATTCATCACAGTTTGTGTGCATCTCCGATGGCAGAATCTTCCCATGAATGAATGAATCCTCCCTCTGGGTCTTTGCTCAGAAAACTCTGACTGCACAGAGAGACAGAGACAGAGAGAGATTTTTGCATCTTTTGTTTTCATTCCTGTTTTTTTGCACAGACATATTTGCAGGATTGCAGGATGATGTTTCATGCAACACATTTTTGTATGATAACCATTCATGCATTTGGTATGGTGTTAAGGTTGAGTTTGCTAATACCGGGTTTGAATGTGGAGTTGCAGAATCCACCAACAGCAGCAGCAACATCACCAAATACAATGCCAAGTTTTATTTTGAACCCTCCCGGAGCTGCTGATCTGCGACGCCTATTTGAGCGGCTTGGGGCAACTTACATCAAGTTGGGTCAGGTCTGTTGTTAGGCTGGCGTATATGATGGATTCAGCTCTGATTTTTACAGGAAGCAAGTGTTTGGAAGTCTTTGTCATCTTGATAAAGTAGTGATATTCGGGATTCTTACAAGACACAAAATCTGGATTTTGGTCTGCAGTTCATAGCATCGGCTCCAACATTGTTCCCAGCAGAGTATGTGAAAGAGTTTCAAAGCTGCCTGGACAAAACACCAGCTGTGCCATTTAATGAAATCAAGGCCATTATTCGACAAGAGATAGGCCGCCCTCTGGAAGAGGTTTACGATTTTATTGATCCCCAACCACTTGCCTCTGCTTCGGTAGCCCAGGTACAGATCTGCAGAGGCATACTTAGGAAACAGAAGTGTGTTATTGTGCAGTAAGGCACTAGGTAGTGCCTCAGAGTTACTTTCGACAGATTTCTTCCAGTGCTGAAGGTCCTAGCCATGGAATTTTCAGATGTCTACCCCCCTATAAAGTCTTAGCCAAGATTCAAAGTATGTCAAGGTGTCTTTCAACAAGCATTGCTGTCTTCACAGGTACATGCAGCAAGACTAAGAGGGAGTCAGAAGGAGGTGGTGATCAAGGTGCTGAAGCCAGGAGTGGAGGACATTCTAACTGCTGACCTCAGTTTCCTCTATGTCACAGCTCGAATTCTGGAATTTTTGAATCCGCAGCTGAGCCGCGCATCTCTGGTTTGCAAACTCTATTGTGCCCATTTGTTGTTGTTGTTCTGTCAGCTTGTTGTCTACAGTATTATGGCGCTTCTTAATGCACAATCCTTATGTTTTGTTCATCAGTTTTTTGTTGGAATTCAGGTTATGTTGTGAAGCAATCAATGCTGGTGAGATATGCTATATTTTGGAACTTCTCACTCTCTCTCTCTCTGTGCACACACACACACACACACACACATATCTATTGGGTAAGTTTCCTCAGTTGGGTCTGCTTCCCTTTTGCAGGTGGGGATTGTCGGAGATATAAGGGCATCAATGCTGGAAGAAGTGGACTTCAGGAAGGAGGCAATGAACATCGACAGTTTCCGGAATTATGTGGAGGTAATGGGTCTTGCAAAACAGGCAACAGCCCCCTTTGTTTATCGACATTGCAGCACACAGCGGGTACTGACTATGGAACGACTATATGGTGTCCCACTCACAGACTTGAACTCCATCCGCTCCATTGTCCCCAGTCCTGAGGCCACACTTATCACAGCTCTCAACGTCTGGTCAGTGCCTTTTATCTCTCTCTTATCCTGATTTCTGCTTTACTGGATGACAAGATACACATACCAGCCAAAAAAGAAAAAATGCAGTGTTACAATGATGCTGATGGATATACCTGCCATAGCAAATTGTTCAATACCTATCATGTCGCATGTGAAGAAACTGCACAAAAATGGGTGTTCTTCATTTGTCACAGAGACTAAGTAGCAGCTGTGTATATATTTTGCTTGGTTTGTGCTAGGTTTGGAAGCTTGATAGCTTGTGAAACATTCCATGCAGACGTGCATGCAGGCAACTTGCTGGTACTGAATGATGGACGCGTGGGCTTCATTGACTTTGGTAACAAATCTTCCTTCTTACCACTTTAGCTTGTGTTCAAGGATATACATGCTCTAGAAGGCATGTGGTGTGTCGGTTCTAGGCACTGCAATTCTTGAGTAAAGGGATTCTGGTTATTTTGGAATCCCCAGATGTTGGGTTTCAGAACTTATAGTCTCTGAACCATCTTGGACACTGGGGTCAGGATGTGATTGTGGAATCAGAGTGAAATGCAAACAGAAAAGGCTCTGAAAACTCAAAAGAAAGTGAATATGTTCTCTCATCAAGTCTGACCACATCTCTCAGCTGTCTGCTCTACTTGTCATCTCAATCACAGCATTCTGGTTCTCTGTTTGCAGGTATAGTAGGGCGCATCTCCCCACCTACATGGGCAGCCATGGAAACATTTCTGGCATCAGTAGGGAATGGGCAATACACAGCAATGGCAACAGCATTGGTTCAAATGGGTGCAACAGATTCAACTGTCGACATCACCAGCTTTTCTAGGGACCTGGAGAAAATTTTCTCAGCTGTGCAGGTAACCCTTTTGAAAAGATCTTCTGCAATTTGAAGAATCAAGCATGTTGATTCTATATGTTCTGGACTGGACACATCAGTGTTTGATTGTGCACAAAGCTGCTGTTCAAATATGAATGAAAAACTCTGTCGACACACAGGGGTTAGAGTTAAGGTAAATTTCCAGACCTTGAAAGTATAAGAGAACTGTCAGTGGTTAAATTATCTGATTTCTTTCTTAGTCACTGAGTTCATAAGAGTTTCTCTCCTGCACAGGACTTGGACACGGATGTCCTCATCACGACGACTGCAGGAGGACCAGGGAGTGCTACTGTAGCTGCAACCATGGCAATTGATGAACAGCAAATCAATGCCCTCCTGCTTGATGTGGTATGTAGTACCCTTGCCCTGAAGAATGTAGTGGGATAAATCAGCAAGATTGCAGATCCTACTACAGTTTCCCTGCACTAGTGGTTTTTTGTCCACCCATTTTGCTCTTATCTTACAATGCCCAACAACACTTTTGTAAAGCTCTGCATTTGTTTTCTGTGCAGATTCGAGTGAGTGAGGCATATGGGTTGAAGTTTCCCCGAGAGTTTGGACTTCTACTGAAGCAACTCCTGTATTTTGACCGTTATACACGATTATTGGCTCCAAACCTGAATGTTCTTGAAGATGATCGAATTTCACTCAGGAATCGTGGATCGCCGCCAGATCCATTTGGTCCACGTCAGCCCCGGTTCTAAGCATAGTAGTAGTTGTCCCTTCCTTGGTCCACAGATTGGACATATCCCAATTGGAGATCTCTTGGAATGGTCCCTTCCTTGGTCGACAGATTGTCCATACCCAATTGGAGATCTCTTGGAGTCATGACCCTTCCTTGGTCCACAGATTGTCCATACCCAATTGAAGATCTGTCGGAGTTGTCCCTTCTTTGGTCCACAGATTGTCCATAACTGACCTGATTGAAGATCTCTTCTTGAACCAGTAGTGTAGATGCCCATTCCAAGGTTCGCAGGTTACAGGAAAATTGCCTCAGTAGGGGAAACAATATAAACACAGTTTATAACTTTGATCTGCATCACATCCAGATGGAAAGGTGTGCAGATCCTGTAACCTTTTTCTAACAGCATTACCAATATAGTATGTTCTCTGTACAAATTTTGATCATATTTTATGTGCGGTGGCACTTTCAGATGATGACAAATTGCAAAGAGTCCAATGTCCAGGTTTTTCTCATCTTCTAGTTTTTCCCTGAGAAAAATGCTGCCAAACAGATGAGTGGACTTTCATAGACCAATAACTTCAACAGTAAAACATACAAATTCGTTCATCCTTCCTATCAAAGATACAAAGTCTGACAAATTTGGTTACGTTTTTGTTTCAGCTCACCATGTGGATGGGTTGAAAACAGCATTTGGTGGGGACAATGCGATTGTGCTTTTGATCAAGTTGGGTGGAGAGAAAAGTGCATATTTTTGGAGGGGGATTACAGGATTGCACTGTAAAATTCCATGCAAAATCTTAAAGTCAAAACTGGTGTTTCTTCAATACCTGCAACAAATTGAGACAGGTAAACACTTTTACGCTTTAAAACCCTTAAGGTTTTTGCAAGGTTTTCTAACAAAATCATTTTAGAATAGAATAACCATGTTAATGGCCAATTCTCTCACTTGCATGCAATGAATTCAAAAGCCATGTGTAAATTTCATTCTGCACACTGTTATATGTGTATACAGGCAAACATAGATGAAGAGTGCTGTAGATGTTGGAAAGTTGAGAATTGAGCCCAAAAACAGTTCTGGGGTCTTTTACAATTAATGGGTTCAGCCCTCTCTCTCTCTCTCTCTCAAGTAGACACAAAAAAACCTCAAAAAAGATTTCATCTCGGATCAGGAGCTGACACTTTTTTAAATGCCACTTCACTAAAGCAAAAAGGTGGTTCAACTCTTTCTTCTATTTGATATATTGGTGATGCAGGTGGTGAACTGCACATTCTCTTGACATGTGATTAATATGGATGGTGTCCACTATTCTAATTTACGTATGTCCCTCCTCCTTTCTATAAGAACAACCCAAAATTGTAGAAAAGCAAGACTGCAGTGACAGCAAGATTGGTCAAGTTTTGAAAGTTTGGAAATACTGCTTGTTTTTAGGGGCTTCAAGACTTAATTTTTTCTAGTTTCACATGGGTTGAAGTTAAATAATACATGATTAGAAGTCAGACCCAAAGATGTGTCCAAACACCACTAACTTGGGAATTGCTATTAATATTACATCCAAATTAGACTCAAAATCCTAAGACATAGGCAAATTGTGGAAAGAGTTTGAAGCTATGATGAAGGCTTAAACATGAAGGTAGATTAATGCAATTAATGGCAACTATTGGAAGTGTTGGTTGTTAGAGGAAAGATCTCACTTGATATTTAGCAGATGTCCTTTGTGGCTTCCATGGTGACATTATGGTGGAATTCTACCAATCGAACGTTATATAATGGACTCCTAGGGTTTGAATTAATACCTTCTTGTGCAATGTGAAAGAATGCTTCAATTAAATTGGTCATGCAGTTCAGGAATAAACTATCAATTGCCAAAGTGCAGAAAAAGTGGCATAAATTGCATAACACTCATACGAAACATGAAGCATATGTACATTCAAAAGAACATTCCAATATTCCATTGCAATGAACCCTATAACTATACTGGTTGTAGATCATTTGCCATCAAAAGGAAAAGGATGGCAAAGCATTAGTAGCATTAGAGTATGGTATGAAAACCTCTGGCCACCACAATGCCAAGGGCTTAATTAAGTTCTATTTAAGGTGGCCATCAACAAAAGATCAACCAGAAGCCATGTATGTGGTGTTGTAGAACTGAATTCATATTTGTTGCCGGCACTCCTGTACTACTTCTCACCATTGTGCTAAACCTTTATTCAATATTTCTCATCACACAGAAAGCATGTGTTCCTGCATTCAGATGTCTTGAATCTTGG
>Ga0209208_10007811_pt1 | contig 14388 bp, 7 predicted proteins | sample S1TSphfallax_3_FD_187694 | JGI IMG/M metagenome (GOLD analysis project Ga0209208, IMG submission 187694) | Host-associated microbial communities from peat moss isolated from Minnesota, USA - S1T2_Fd - Sphagnum fallax MG (SPAdes) (version 2) | ecosystem: Host-associated > Plants > Peat moss >...
ACTTGAGTTGCTTGAAGACTTTTCTCCATTTTCAAGCCCTATTTTATTTTATTTTATTTTTGGCACAAATGAAAAGAATTCATTTCGAAAAAAAAACACAAAAACCCCCCAAAATTCAAGCTCAACTTTTTTTAAAACAAGCTTGGGAGACAAATGACACATTGAGAGAACAATGAAGGTGTCCCCTATAACATAGAAGTGTCACTTTTTGACCTGGGATAGTATCGGTAGAGTACTTGGGACTGGGGAGGACGCGAACCATTCTGGTCTACATACAACCTGCCATCCCCATTTTGATAGAGACAAAAGCCAAATGTGAGACCCAAATTCCCAAAGAGATCCATTGAAGTCCTGGCCCAGCTAAAGATCTGGTAGAATCCTGAACAGCTACAACTTATTTGACACAAGAGAGTTATCCGTAAAGTCCCATGACTAGGGGGCAAGAATGCTAAGTTTCGGCATAATAGGGCATCAACTGCGTAACTGGGAATAGAAAAAGATATAACTGGGACTGAGACTAGTTTTCCAGCAATAATAACTCGGACCCAGACTAGTTTTTCCAGCAATTTTGGAGTAGATTGAGTTTCATCTTGTCTTTTCTTTTTCCTAACCGCCTCCAGTGCCTCCAGTGCTGCTACATTATATGCTTTCACTACTCCTACCTGTACAACTACTATAATTAGTCTCGAACCTTGTGCATTAAATGCTGAGTTTCAGCACTTCATAGTGAGATTTAATAAAATTTCCTTACTACATAACTCTACTGTTTTTTCTTTCAATTTCGTGAAATTGCCACACTCACAATCATCAACAAGGAGATCTAGCCATGTTTGACTACAGACTAGCTATGAAACTAGAAACTTATTAAAATCTTTTTATATCATGGAAACTTGCTTGAACAATGTGTAAAAACATCCAAAAAAATTTGAGTTTTGAAAAAAATTAAAGAGGAATATTCGACATAATCTTTTTTGGAAAAAAAAATTCACCAAATAGTGAAAATTCACCACCAAAAAAAAAAAATTGCTGCTTTGCAAGCCTGCTGGAACCCGTTGTCTAAATACGGGGATTTCAGAATTAATTTTTCACAAACATATGGTGACTTTGGTGCATTTCTTTCCACATAAATACTTTGAATTTGTACCCTCTGGCACTGGCACCAAAAAACAATTTGCTTCTCCATGGTCTGAAAATTCAACAATTTTTTTGTTTTTTAAACACTCCAAGTTGGAAGTTGGGATCAGGGAAACCTTTATGCTATGTGTGAACCAGGGTTCCAACTTCTAACTGCTGGGATGAAAATGGAGGACCAAAAATATATACTATTCACACAAAAGAGTTTTCCTTTTTTTTTCCCTCATGATACTCAGTGTATTAAAAAAATAAGTAAGGATGCTCTGAAGTCCAAAGGAGAAATTGACCTTTTTTTTTAATGCAGCCCCACTTGCAGAGGCAAAATTCATGTTCATAAATTGGACCTCCAATTTCAAAAAATACTAAAACTATTCCACAAGGGCTTTACAAGCTCAAATTGATGATACAAAAATACAAAACATTAGACACTTTTACTGATTAGTCATCTGCCAAGTTTTTTTTTCAAATTCCTCAAGCAGGTCCACTGGCAAGAATCCTTAACATAAATTAACATTAAAATGACAACCGACCTTGGTTGAGTCTAGAATTTTTTTTTAAATCCCACTCTGTACTTGTGACCTTCACGAATGCAGTATCTGAATGTAAATGACTTCTAACAATTTTCCCTCAAAATATGGCAAATTTTTTGCCCAAGAACTCCCAAAAATCCCATCTTAGCATTTGCATGTGAGTGTTTTTTTCCCCCATCAAAGTGCAAAAACTCAACCTAAACATCAACCATTCAACCTTTCATTCTCTTGCTCATTGACTTTAGTTCGGATAAATTTTGTCATTTTTTATCAGAACAATTGAGATAATTTTTGTGAAGTTTGTTTTTTCTTTTGAAAATTCGACTATTTTTTTCAGTTTTGGAAAAATTAGTCAAATTTTTGATATCACAATATTCAGAAACCCTGGTTATGGTCCATTTGGAATTCAAGTGTTCGTGTAAACTGCGCATCACCATATGTTCTGAAATGAAGGCCTTTCCATTTGGAATTCAAGTGGTTCGGTAAACTATTGTGAAGTCATTGTGCATCACCATGTATTCCATGATTGGTCATGCACCCAAGAAAATCTTTATTATTCTTCCAATTTGAAGATAAAGTCTACCAGTTTGTGAAGCAAGAAGGATTCATAGGGATGCAATTCTGCTCCATGCTGCCAGTGTCTGTTATGGACCACAATGTTGACAGACTAAGCCTCTCAGCTCAATGGACGAACACCCACAAAGAAACCTTCTGCACATGAGTTTGAAAGCAGACAGAAACTCAACCAAGGCAAGAGAATTCAATGACCGACAATGTAGCCATGAGATGGGAACTGCCTCTAGTTCAGGCAGAGAAGTCTTCCGCACTTGGGTTTGAAAGCAAAACAGAAACTCAACCAAGGCAAGAGAATTCGATGACCAACAATGTAGGCAATACAATGGGAACTGCCTCTAGTTCAGGCAGTGGTAAACACGGATGTACAATAGAATCCAACCATAAGCTTTGACTCCACTCTGGCAACACATTCTGCTGTTGACAAAGGTTCCTGAAAATGGTGGGAAGTGTTAAGTAATTTGCCACTATGAACTCATGGAATGAACTCAGAATGTACCCATCTTAGCATCATCCAATTTTGTTGTTTGATATGTAACTTCAAACCAGGCCACCATGACTCAGGATCAAACAGCTGAAACAAGAGTCCAATGAGAACCCATATAGCATGCAAGTCATGAGACAAGACAGTGGATAACAGCCATCAAAACAATCATCCTTATAGTTGTAGTCCAAATCATTCACCAAAGCTAGCAGAATCTACAATTTCCTTGGGTCCCAAAAATTTCATTGTCCCTGCCGCACAGTAGCTTTTTGATTGGTCTCATCAACTTACAAAAGGTGAAGGCAATTTGCCAACCCTGGAGCCTTCGATTACTGTACCCTCTCAGGGAATTATTCAACTAAAAGCACATGTTTTTGCAGACAGTTTCCACTATACTATTTGAAAATCTGAAGGAGTAAAACAGTGTATCCCAACAACTCTGGATTGACAACTTGCTACGAAATGGATCTCAGCAACAGTGTTTCTTTCTCACAAGAGTGGGGAGGAGATGATTACCTCCCAGCTGAATGTCCAGCAGACTGTACAAGAATTGGAGGCAAGTAATAACGGAGATTATCTAAAAAAATTCTAGCTTGCTGCAATTATATGTCAGCAACTTTGCTACTCGAGATAAGGAGTGAGTCGGGCCAGCCTGATGTCCTTCAGCAAGAGGCGAGTGAAGAAGGCAGTTTCTTCAGGATTGGCAACCCACAGAATGGAGCACTGAGAGCGTGTAGCTGAATCATTGCCACTGACTGTAAAGCGATCCCCAACATGCATGGTTTCATGTGGCCGCTTGCCCAGATACTTCATCAGAGCTCCAAGACCAATTGACTTGTTTCCTACATCCACAAACACATCGCTGCCACCATTGAATGCACAGAATGGGAGGTTGGCACCTACCAATTGCACTTGCACTGTCAATGCCATCTCCTCCAGCACCTCATATATGGTTGGCTCCTTGGGCACTGCACCCACGGCTCGTGGTTTCCGTACAATATGTATAGGAAGTCTTAACCGAGCTGCCGCTGATTGCAATGCACATTCAGCATCATCTAGCAGCTTTTGTACATTGGGTTCCATCCACTCCAGCATGTACTGAGGTTTCCACAACTCATCAGGCACAAATTCAAGGCGATATTGGGAGTTAACCTGAAGCAGGTAGTTGCATTCCCCACCCATGACATGGAAGAGCCTGGTGATGCTGCAAGGGAGCTCAAGATCTGCAAATGCTTCCAGTAATCCTGCTAAACGATCCTCAAAGCGTGCTGAATGTCCTGGGTATCCAGCTGCAGTCACAATTGCCACATGCACACCTTGTTGCATCAGCTTGATGATGTGGGTGATCATCTTGTTGTCTCTCTGGATGTGGTGCCCATCTGCATACAATGTTCCATCTGCATCGAAGGTCAGCAATGAGAGCTTCTCTGCAATTGCATGCACCTGGGCAATGTTGAGAACATGGCGAATCTCTGCAAAATTGGGAGGAACATATCTCCTTCTGGACAGGGAGGCGAATTCATCATACTCTTGTAGTGCTTGAACCAGAGGTAAAGGAGTGTAGAATCTGCCCAGAGAAGGGATGAGCCTGCTCAAGGTGCTTCGAATGGGGTCTTCCAAATGCTCGACAACCCATCGTTCCATCTTCTCCATCACCTGGAAGGCAGAATGTGTGGAGTGCATGGAGATGATAAATTCAATGAGCCCATCTTGCTCTTTGAGACGTCCCTTTCGTCTCAGCACATGAGCATCTGTAACACTTGAAGCTCGTGAGAGATGGGCATCTTCAAGAGCTTCTGTACTCAGAAGCATGCTCCAACTCATCCCTCCCTTGCTTGCTGTCACCACTCCTTTTCTCCTCTCCTCCTCCTGTCCATCACCCATGGTTAGGGTTTGACATTCCATCCTCCCAGCTGCATCCTCCTCCGCATCTCCAAGATCTCTAGCTCCAGCATCTTCAACTCCAAATCTTTCAGTTTCCAATCTCCTGCTCTGTACAAAACCGTCCTCCTCCGCTTCAACATCCCGCCGTTTTCCTAGTAGTAGAACTGTTTCTTCTTCTTCGTCTTCTTCTTCTTGAGAAGACGGAAGCTGCAGGCCCACAATGTGACGCGATACAGAATTGGGTGGTCTTCTTCTATCTGCAGTGGTGGTGATGGACAGAGAAGTATCATAACCTTGTGGGAGGCGGAGAGACGAGGAATACGAATTGCTGCCACTACGATCACAACAAGAAGCTCGGGAAGAAGAAGCTTGACATTGCAGAGTCGAACTCTTGCAGCAGCAATGACATACCCAAATGCCACCGACGCTATCCCTTTGAGAGCAACAGCAACAATAACTCCTCCACACAGCAGCACCACCAGTACTCACCGCCACCGTCTTCACAATCCTGTCTACAACCCTGGATGATGAACCCTGGCCATACTGCGTCCAAAACTTGAGAGAATTTGGAGAAAAACAAGAAGAAGAAGAAGAAGAAGAAGAGAAAGGGAGTACAAGAGATGAGGTGAGAGAGAGGGAGGGAATAGGAAGAAGAGAGTGCATGAGCATTGCAACACCAGACGAGACAAGCGACGCCATAACCTCCCACCAGCTTCTGCAAACTATTTTTCCTTAGGGTTTAGGGTTTTACGGTACTGAAGATTCTTAGAGAAGGATGGAGATGATGATGATGATTGGAGCTCACCTAGTTTTCTTTTCTCTTTTTTCTAAACTTGTTTTGGACATGACAAGCTTTTGGAAATCTGTTGGCAAGCTTTGAATAATGATGTTGCCAAGCTTTTGGTTTTTTCCCCTGATGTTCCCCAAATTGGGCATATAACCCAATGCTACAAAGCTATGCCAATTTTTTCTCTACCATCCACAATGCACCTCTTGCCCATTGTCATCACTCTTCCTGTTCTTTGCCATTGCTAATTTGTACCCCATCATGTCTATCTACAAGGACTGCCTATGACATTGTGATGCAATAATTTATTGTGACACTTTGTTGCAATGCATTGCAATATGGACATCAATATGGACATCTTTGACATTTCAAATTTCAACAACTACAACAAGCAACAAGATGAAGGTAAGCACACCACCTACAAGCTCCTTTTTGGTGCACCCTCAATTTGCAAGTTCCTCCATTGTTGTTTTACATGCACACACAAGTACAACATTATTCATTTTCAAGAACCTTTTAAGAACATGAAGACAAAACTAACAAAGCCAATCTAGCAGAACAAACAAAGCAAAAGGAAGAAGAAAGCAATCAACACAAGTGTAAACTCCTCAATCAAAATTCATTTTAAAAAATCAATACAACCAAATCTGGGAGCACATAGAGGTGATGGTGTTCATCAAGACCAAAAAGGGATGACCACTTATTTGCATTGGACAAAGTTGATTCATATGATCAATTCAAAATAACTATAACAAAGTAGAAAAAGATTTCTACAAGTGTAATGTATGTAAATCTCTTCCAACACACTAGAAACAACCTTACATGCAAGGATAAATAGGGCTTGTTTCATGAAGAATTTTCTTTTAATTAATTATTTGAGTAAAATCGGGCACAATGGAAATTATTGGTCATTGAACCCACAAGATATTAAGGCTACCATGCAAGTCCCAGCATGCTAATATGTATCAAACCAATTGTAACCACTATTTAATATTTCATATTTAATGTGGTAATTTAAGTTGGTTATGAAATTTTTGAATTTGCTTAGAAAACAATGTTCATGTAATATATCATATGAGAATGTGTGAATACATTTAAACTCAATTTAATCAATAAAATTATTAAAATTCATTTTTAAAATAGTTGTAACTAGTGTTTTCATTGTTTAAAGAACTTGAAAATAATTTGAAAAGATTAAAAATGACATATTTTTGACAAATTTTAATATAAACCTTAATATAATATTATAATAATAGAACATAATTCTTTTTTTTAATTCCAAAATATTTTAAGAATAATTTGAATTAAACATTCACCTAAGGGAGAACCATTACCTCTTATTTACACCATTGGACCCACACATTTTCCTAGATTCTTTAACAAAAACATATATGACATGGTCATGCATAACAAACCAATTTTCATCCCACCTCATGTTTGAAATGTTCACCATGCATGAATCATAAGATGAATAGATGCCAACTAAATTCATGTAGAACAAGCATTTGGATCTTAGGCTGGTGGGTGGAAGCAACCCATGGAATAGAATATTTGAAGTAAGCTTAGAATTAGTAATTTGGGGTCATTGGGATAGTCTTTGAATTTTTTTAATTTGGGCATGGAAAGGTTTTTAAAAGAATATTTTAATGGACTAATTGTTTTCTACAAAAGAGCCTTTTTTTAAAAAACCAAGTTCATAAAAATGGATTGTTATGCCTTCTACATTTTTTTTCTTTTTCAACTACCATTCATTGGGACTATTAGCCTTTTAGTTGATTTTTTATTTAATTAAATATAATTGCCAAATTATCATCCATTTTGTTCAGTTCATATGGTCACTTAATGTTTTCTTCCATTTTGTCCAATTTATATTGATTCAATGTTTCATTCAAATGAGAAAAAAACAACCATCAGCTCCAAATGTGTGACCGCTAGAACTTATATGTACAACCAATTTTATCCCAATAAAATTTTTTTCATGAATTTTCAATAGCCTTGGTTTATAAATTAATGGAAAATTTTATTGAACTTAATGAAAACCAACCAAAGCAATTTACACATGGACGAAATGAATTAAATTGCAAAATGACAATCAATCAATGTGGAATAGCGGATCAAACAAAGTGTGTATATATTCTTAAAAAATGTTACAAAATGTTTTAACAATGGAACTTCCAATACTTGTGATCTAATGAAGGTTTGCTCATAGCATAAGAATAAATCTTGTTATTTTCCACTACCCAAATTCATTAATTTTTTAATGAAATGAAACAAAATTGACTAATATGCAACTTGTATGGTTTTGGTCAAAAGGATAAGTTGATTAGTGAAATGTTCTTTAGTCATTTTGGAAAGTTGCATGTTGCATCAAATAATTTTTAAATTAAATATTATGATATCCTTGTTCAAAATAGATTTAAGTAGATTTCTAAAAATTACAAATAGAATTATTTTTTATTTTCTAGGTTGCCCAAAGAGACAAAGTAGGCTTCAAGTAGATGAAATATTGAGTTTTTTTACTTTCTTGGTTTAATGGCCATCTAAAATTTACTTATGCACTTTCAACTATGAAGTAAAAATAATAATATATCAATCTTTTAATGTAAAAATATTTTTTAACACAATTCCAACAATCAATTTCAAAAATACTTTTGACCTACTTTTAGTACACAAAAGTTTTCCGAACTTTGTATACAACATACTATAAATTCCATATTGTGCACAATGATGGTTTGACAATGATTGAAAAGGTTTTTATTTTATTTTCTTGCATTTATGTGTAAAAATATGATTACAACTACTCATAGCTACTTTTGTTGTATACTTGATCATGGTTTCACCCTAATAATTACATTAATATTTATTTTCAGGTATGAAATGAGTAGTTCAACACCCAACACATTTTAACAAATATTCGTCATACATCAAGGTTGGTAATTTGATGTATCCAACAGTCCTTTGTAAACTTCAATATGTAAATTCCATAATCCTAAGGCCTTGAGTTTGTAAATGGCACAAACGGAGGAGTTTTGGAGACTATAAGTTTGATGTTGGGGTCCTAAAGACAATTTATGATATGATTTTGCAATTTTAGTTCAATTTCAATGGAAGCATTCACCATTGGCCAAAAAGCACTCTAAACTTAACATGAACAACCTGTTGTAAGGTCCATCAACATGCACATTTTGAAATGCAAGCCTCACCGACTTTGTTAAACATTTAGGAAAGATGGCAACTTTTTTTATTCATTGTTATGCTTTTTTTTTTAAATCCGCACATACTACAACACACATCTATGTAAAATGATTGATTAGAATGCTCATAAAATCTTCATTTTAGAATAGTTGTTTAAACCAAATAGAATGGCATATCCTTGAACCATGGTCCATAAATCACAAGTAACCCCAACAAGATGATTCATCAACTATTGGGAACCAAAAGAAATATTATGTATCTATTAGTAATGATGAGTATACCTACATTACAATTTCAAGACTATTACCATGTGGAAATTAAATAGTGATTAAAGTCAACACCAAGTTATGGAAAACACTCAACTAAACCCCTCTACAACCATCTACCATGCATAAGTGAAAATTTTATTTAACACATAGAAAATAAAGAAGGAAAAAAAAAAGGGTGAAAATCCTTTAAGGTGTACCACATAGGACGAAAAGGGCCTAGTCCTTATTGTACCCCTTTTTTTACCCTATATTTTGATCTTCATAAAAAATATTGAATAAAAAGTTTTCAAGAATTTTAGAATGACTATATTTTAAACCATTACAATTCTAGATTCCATCATAATCATCCACAAATGTGTCTTTACATGGTAAAAAAGGACTAGGTAGAAAATACAAAAAAAAGTGACATTGTGACAAGATTTTAGTACACTTTAAAAATTTTGCACCCAAAACATTTCAATAAATGTTTCAATGCAACAACCTAGTTAACTAGGTTTTTTGTGACAAAAATGTTTTATTAGATGACACATACACTTTTGCATATAGAAAGGGGTTTAGATGGAAAATTGCAATATGACTAAAGTCCACTCGTTCCTACATATAACTTTCCATTTTTTTGGAATAGTGGAAGCATACATTGTGCAATGTTTATAGTCATAGCATGAAAACTTACAAGATTATTGGTAATGTGTAATGAAAGTGTGAATATTGGAAAAAAATATGGCAAAACTCTTTTGGGCAATCAAGACATGAAAGAAAATAATGAACTTTTTGTTTGATGTTGGTGGTTGGGTAATCAAGCACACATGAACTGAAACATTAATTTTGGACAAAGGGTGAAATTGCGGTTAAAATAGCTAGGGGTGCCAAGGTAAAAGTCCTTTTCCAAGGACTGCACATGATATGTGTCATTCCTACATCGGTTTATAACTTAAAATTTTGTATTTTGAATATCCCATTTAGCACTACATTTTAGATATAAATACATTTTGACTATAAATTGATTTTATATCATGTATATTATGCATTCATGCCCTCTATCATATATATATGAACAACATTTGTTAAAGGCATATTTTCAAAATCCATAATTTTCAAGGTCAAAAATACTTTTGAAGCAAATGTGCACAAATGGGTTATAAAAAAAAAAATCATCAATTCAAGTTCTTTTGCTTTTTTAATCATCGATGTTAAAATCCTCTCCAATTTTCTAAAGGCATGGTGCACATTTGATAGAAAAAATGACATTTAAAAAAAACAAGGATTGTCCATTCTCAAGGTTTGAGTGCAATGAACATGTAAAAACATTTTTGATTTATGTCAAGCTTTGTTTTCTTCTTATGCAAATATTTCCATTTGTAACATCAACCACAATTTTTAAATGTGAACAATAGTTAAGGTTTAGGTTTCAAATAATAACATAACCTTTGTAAATGTCTATGACAAAACTCCAAAATCTCTAGTTGAAACATCCCAATCCTTGCCCTATGCATATACCATATATGTCACACATTCTAATAAAGTTAATCAGTATATGGAACATACATCACAAATTTAGCATATAATTAATTAATAATGAAAATGTGAAAAGTTCATTCATTCATAAGTTCGTACATTTTACACACAAATATTATGTATTGAAAACACATTTGACACACAAATAAATGTGTTGATGGATGAAGTACAAACCTATGAATGAATGAATGTCACATGATTTTCACATCTTCTTATAAAATTGTGTTTCAAACGTGTTTTCAATACATAATATCAATGTGTAAAATGTACAAATTATGAATGAACAAATTTTACACAATTTCCATTACTAAGTTGTGAGATGCTAAGTTTGTGATGTATAGATAGATTTTAGACCAAAAAAAAAACATAAGTGACTTGACATTTACATTGGCCCAAGGAATAATACACATCACCATGTGACACAAAACTTAATATAAGTAATTACTTGTTTGGTAGGTCTAGGTTCCACTCGCATGCCAACAAGACCTAATAACATCATGACTTCCACCCAAGCTTCCTTGCCACAACCTTCATTTCATCAAGACTTGCAAAAAAATGATTTTAACATACATAAACATCAACACACAATTGTGTAACAAACCTACAATTCAAATTGTACATGTGTCTACAACCATAGAGAGAGGATGTTGTGAACTTGCAATTCAATAACTAATTGTTTTAGTCGAGCTAGCTTTGCCTAGAGCTCAACAATATGACAAGGTCATGCTTATGGATAGGGGTTGCAATCTCCCTGTAATGTTCATAGCTCTGCCAATTTTGACCAATGCAAGTTCATGCTCACATCATATAGTAATAAGGCCATTCAACAACTTCTAGTTTTTCTCCTTTGTGGAGATTTCTATTCATTTGGATATTAGAATGTGTGTACATATATGAATTTTTTACAAAACTCATATATGCCACTTCATATAATTTGGAAGAAATTAAAGTAATGGAGGCCATGGTGTGAGTTTGCACAAACAACAAGCATTGGCTTGGGCTTTTAGGAGTGGAGTTTATAGTGGTTGTCCAAACTAAGCCTAACATAAATGTTAGGCATGTTCTTAAAATTAAAAAAATGAATTACCTAGTTTAAGTGTTTCACGTACATGTTGGTAGGGATTTGAAATTATTGTAGGTTTGTTCAATTATAGGCACTTCATTAGGGAGGAAACATTTGTTGGCTCTATCCATAAGAAAGAGACTACACATTCGTGCAGGATTTGGATTTGGAGATAAACCTTTGGCTCACTCATTGGCCAATGTGGAGATGACAAGTGTTCACAAAATGAAAAAAAATTCATGTTTGGGTGGATGTAACTAAGTTCGTGAATGGCACCCACTCTTGTAGGCCCAATGCTTATGGTTGCTGAATTAACTTTGGGAAGAAGTTCAAAAGATACATAGGCTTTGCAACTATTGGTGGGATTGGTGAAATGGAAGGAAATGAAACAATTGAACCCAATGAAGATCTTACTACTAATCAACAATCAAACCCTAAAACAAGGAAATATTCCAAAACAAGTGTTAATTGTCCTTTGAAGTTTGGGTCTTCATCATTGTGGGTTGATGAAGGCTGGCTTGATGAAACTCCTTGGTGTGAATCCAAAACTACTACTACTAACCCTTGATTAATAGATATGCAACAAAATGGGACTAATGATGATGAAAGCTTGAAAGAAGATGCATCAAAAGCCCTAAAAAACCTTTGTGAAAAAACCTTGCTCAATGTATTGTTGCCAATGTTTGGCTTGAGTTATTTCTGTAAGGGACACATGGCTACTATTAAACATGTGCTCAACTTCCAAAATACCATGTTTAGTCTACCCTCTGGAGTTGGGAAATCTCTTTGCTATCAAGGCATAAACATGCTAAAGTAAGCCAATTGGTGATCCTTGTTCAAAAAATAAAAGTAGGTGAAAAGTAAAATTTGCATTTTTGAATTTTAAGGCTTTTAACAATGCTACAAATTTTAGAATGTACTTGTTATACTAAATACACCACATATGGCCATATTTCATGTATTTGATTACTTTCATCATTTTATTATTTATCACAAGCTAATGTCTGATACTGTTTCAAAATCAAACTATTCAAATGTTGTGATGTTGATGTTTGAATTATCATGCATATTTATACATTTTTTTTGAAACTTGAATATTTCAATTATGATAATGTGAAGCCTTTAAAAAATAGTTTTCTAAATTAACGAAATCTTGCATCTAAAACATGATTTTTTCTATGAACCCAAACATTAATACTTACATATAATATGTCAAAACAATCCTCTAAAAATCTAAAAGTAGGACACATGAATTTTTTGGTCAAATGATAATTAATCAATATACTTTTACATTATTTTGTGTAATATGGGGCAACAACATAAATTTGGAAAAATAAAACACTACTACAAAAGTGGGGTGCAATTTACTAGCTTAAATCACTATGGGATTTTAAAAGTGAAATAACTTCATTGCATTTTACTAATTTCACCTTGGTGAAAGTTATTTCACTATAATATCACTATGTAAACATCATGTTTCATTATTAGTTAACATAATTCATTATTATAATTTACTATAGTAAATACATTTATTTCTATGTTTTAAAAAATGTTCTATCTATGTTACTTTATGATATACCTTATATTATTTTAAACTACTTTAGTTATTTTAACTCATATTTTATGTTATTATAAATTATTATATGTTATTTTACCTTAAGGTATCTTAATTAGTTTATTATAAGCTTTTAAATTATTCTAAATTAAATTATTCAACTAACTTAGGTTATTTTATTTTAAATTAAAATATGTTATTTCAAGTTATACTTTAAGTTATTCAAAGTCATTATACTCTATGTTATTATAAATTATTTTATCCTAAGTATAATAACTTAAAATAATCAAAAATAAAATCTAATGACCTAAGGGAAAAATAATTTAGAATATAAAATAATAACCTATGAAAAATAATTTTAAATACCCTATAATATAATAACTACTAATGGCCTATGATATTATAACATACAATATCCAACAATAATTTATAATACAATAATCACCAATAGTTGTAATATAAAATATAATAACCAACAATAACTTACAATACAATAACCATTAATAGGATAGCCACCAATAATCATTAATAAAATATCAATTAATAACCACCAATAGAATAACCACCATAACCAATAATATAATAGTCATTAATAACCACCAATATCCACCAATAGCCATTAATATGATAGCCCCCAATAATCACTAATATAATACCAATTAATAACCACTAATAGAATAGCCATTAATAACTAATAATATAATAATCATTAATAACCACCAATAGAGTAATTACTAATGGCCATTAATAGAATAGGCACTAATAAAATAACTATTAATGGCCATTAACAGAATAACCACTAATAGCCACTAATAGAGTAATTACTAATGGCCATTAATAAAATAACCACCAATAGAATAACTATTAATGGCCATTAATAGAATAGCCACCAATAAAATAACTATTAATGGTCATTAATAGAATAGCCATCAATAGAATAGCCACCAATAAAATAACTATTAATGGTCATTAATAGAATAGCCATCAATAGAATAGCCATCAATAGAATAGCCACCAATAAAATAACTATTAATGGTCATTAATAGAATAGCCATCAATAGAATAGCCATCAATAGAATAGCCACCAATAAAATAACTATTAATGGTCATTAATAGAATAGCCATCAATAGAATAGCCACTAATAAAATAACTATTAATGGTCATTAATAGAATAGCCACTAATAGAATAATTATTAATGGCCATTAATAAAATAACCACCAACAGAATAATTACTAATGGCCATTAATAGAATAACCACCAATAGAATAACTACTAATGGCCATTAATAGAATAACCACCAATAGAATAACTACTAATGGCCATTAATAGAATAACCACCAATAGAATAACTACTAATGGCCATTAATAGAATAACCACCAATAGAATAACTACTAAT
>Ga0209208_10007812_pt1 | contig 14387 bp, 11 predicted proteins | sample S1TSphfallax_3_FD_187694 | JGI IMG/M metagenome (GOLD analysis project Ga0209208, IMG submission 187694) | Host-associated microbial communities from peat moss isolated from Minnesota, USA - S1T2_Fd - Sphagnum fallax MG (SPAdes) (version 2) | ecosystem: Host-associated > Plants > Peat moss >...
CATAATCAGTTTGCAATTATTAATCCTCACAAAGTTTTTACCTTCATCGAGCTCCCCCTTTTCCCAGCAGACATCAAGGTACCGAAGTGATTTTCGGTACTTCCTCAAAGCTGTTCTATAATCACCTTTCTGTACAAAACCACAAAGCCAGAGTCTTCAAATCGCAGGACCTATCCACGTGCAATCTCATACTGCACAAAAGATCAATGAGATTACTACATAAAAACTTAAAAAGCAAGGATTAATCAAAACCCATGAAAAGCTCTCATATACACAGAAAAGGACAACCATTGCCATTCTTTCTAACTTTTTTACAAGTTATCTGATACCTTAAAGTAGTCATTGCCAAAGGCTCTTGCAGAACCAACAGCAGTCATCCACCATTCTGAATCTTCTGGCTGCTCATCAAGATCTATAGGCCAATCAGGGTACTTATCTCCATCTTGTGAGAACTCTGCACATCCACAACAGGAAGAATGGTTAGACCACTGAAACGACTGTGCCTACAGATCTCACACTTTGAAAAACTTCCACAAGGGTTGCCTCTAGTATTACACCACTGGGCATGTCAACTACTCATTCATCTGGGCACAGAACTTGACATACCTGCAACTCCATCATCCAGTCCTTCAGGGATCTCCCCACAATCCTCAATTAACACGTCCTTCAGAGGGTAGTCTTGCTCATTTGTAGGTTGGTGCTCAACAGATCGAAGAACCCCCATTCCCTTGACAACTTTACCAAACACAACATGCTTTCCATCTAAGTGATGTGTTCGTACAGTCGTGATGAAAAACTGTGAGCCATTTGTATTTGCTCCAGCATTTGCCATCGAGAGGTATCCTTTTTTCTCATGCTTCAAGTTGAAATTCTCATCGTCAAATGTGAGTCCATAAATAGATTCTCCACCTGTCCCATTACGGTTTGAGAAGTCTCCTCCTTGGATCATGAAGCCTTTGATGACTCTGTGGAAGGGACTACCCTATTGCAGTAATTTACCCAGAAAATTTTCCAGATGACCGGATTCCAAGAGCTGGTCAGTCCAAGCTGAACAGCTGAATATTATTTGTATATTTGACATCAACTGTGATGTCCAACAAGCCTATACCCTAGAACAGCATGTCGTACTACCCTCACCATCTTTTTCCATTCTGAAATCCATTTACAAGTTCTGTGGCGATTCATAACAACAGAGGGTGTCAAGCATCAAATTAAGCCCAGGAAAATGAGTTGGGAAAGACAATTTGAAAACCATACAAGCTAAACAAGATTTAATTATAGGCCGGGGTTTCACGAGAGAACAATTAACACAGTGTGGTCTAGTAGCTGTGAATCCAGCTCAAATCCTACGACACAAGCCTTTCAGTAAAAACAATCAGTGGCATTGCACACTTGCGAATGCTAAAGAGATGGCCGTGAAGATATGCATTGGGTCTTGACAACAACATTTTCAACAAACATCACCATTCAAGAGAAAATGTTGCGTGATGGGTTGGCTACCACGAGTCTGCGAGTTTCAAAATGACACCCAAGTTGCTAAACCGATCTGAGTGCACAAATTCAAATTCAAACCCTCCCCGAAACCAGTGGAGCCCATTGATTAACACACACAAAAGAAACGTCAACAAATGCATGCAGCGGGAAAAAGAACCCAAAAAATAAAAATAAAAACCACGAGTACGTCGGGGTCAAGCAACAAAATCAATCCGTCAATACTGAAACAAACAAAAAACAGCGGCTGCACTGCATCACAATTTCATAATCCCTACACCCTTCGCCCAGTCTTTTCTTTTCTTTGACACCACCATTTCAAGAAGCTTGAACACAAATGTTCGACCACATCTCGATACCCAAACAGCCAGTCCGCCCCCCCAACAACCCCCAAAACAAAAAAAGCCACAACACGCAGCTGCAGCATCCATAGAAAAAGCGAAAATCCAAAAATAGCAAGCAGGATGATAAGCAAGGGGGCTGAAAAAGAAAAATACTTTGTAATGAAGAGGGAGGCCAGTAACAGGGCCAATGCCTTTCTCTCCCGTGCACAAAGCTCTGAAATTCTCCGCGGTCTTAGGCACTACATCAGCAAAGAGCTCTATAACCAAACGCCCTTCCAAGTAGCCTCCTATGCTTATGTCCATAAACACCCTTGGATTTGCCATCGCTCTAAAAACAAACACCAAACTCCCCCGGTCTTTCTCCCCTCTCACTCCCCTCACCGTATCTTCTCGTCCCTTCACTTCCCTTCACTTCCCAAGTTCCCCCGTTCTTTCTACCTCGCACTTTCTCTTCTTGTCCACAAAACCCACCAAGCGCAATATAAGCGCAGTAGAAAGAACAATAACAATACCACCACCACCACCACCACCACCAACAACAACGAGAACAACAACAACAACAACAATCTTTGTTTTTTTCCTAGAAATCGAGTTCAGAAAAAAAGCGAGAATGACAACAGGACAAAATCTGAGGATGGATCAAAAAGCGGCAGTCTAAATAAATAACCCACCAAAACCTCAACAATCGTGCAACGCAGCAGCAGGCAGCGGCAGCGGCACTACTGACATGGCAGCAAGCAGAGCAGAGTGTAAAAGCAAGCAAGCAGCAGCAGCAGCAGAAGCAGAAGAAGAAGAATCTAGTAGGCTAGGGTTTGGTGGGGCCCCAAGTTTCTGGCTTGTGCTTTCGGAACCCTAGGAGCGAATCACAAGACGGCGGTTAATAAACTCCAGCCCCACCTACCCCAGGCCCCCGCCGGGTATATGGTAGACCCCGCCCCCAATTACCACGCCCATTAATTTTTACTTACCCACCCATTAGTGACTTCACCTTGGTAATTAATTGAGCTAAGAAGATTTTTTTTTAAGTTATGGAATTGAGGTTATTAAAGAGAGACTTTAAGTAATTAAGCCTTGGTAATTAAATTGAACCAAGAAGATTTTTTAAGTAAAGGAATTGAGGTAAAAAGAGACTTAAAAGTAAATAAGCCTTGGTAATTAAATTGAACCAAGAAGATTTTTTAAGTAAAGGAATTGAGGTAAAAAGAGACTTGAGGAAATGACCTTGGTAATTGAGCTAAAAAGATTTAAGTAAGTAATTTAGGTGAAGAGACTCGTGTAAATGACCTTGGTAATTGAGTTAAAAAAGATTGAAGTAATTAATTGGGCTAAAAGACACTCATGTAAATGACCTTGGTAATTGAGCTTAACAAAGTAAGGTATTTTGGGGATGAACCAAAAACACATCCTCTTCCCCTGCCTAGGGATTTTTCAGCCCCCTTCTCTGCCCCAAAATTTTCCTCTCCTACCTACCTGCTCACTCCATCTTTGGAGCTTGGAAGAGCTCCCGAGCTTGAGTAACACAAAGCTTTGAAGAGATGTGAGACACAAAACTTGAGGAAAGTGGAGAGCTCAACATTGAAGGGATGTGGAGAGAGGAGAAGGTAAGAGGAGCACTTCATCCCAAATGTAGAAGTGAAAAAAGAAAGGTAAGCTCCATCCCTTTTTTGCCTTTTTTTTTCCTTTTGGTTATTTGTTGTGAACAACAACAACAAACTTGTTATTGTCCCAAAAAAATTTCCTCCTACCTACCTACTTCACCTTTTTTTGTGTTCATAACAATGTTGTCGCCTCTTTCTATGGTGATGGTGCTATGAAAAAGGCGATGGCAACATCACCTTCTTTTTTTTATTCTTTTTATTCTTTTTTGGTCCTTTTGGTCTAGTTTATTAAAATTGACAATTAACAATGAAATTGTGGTCTTTTTTAATGTTGAAGGTTGTAATGGCTAGAGGAAAGAAATTGAAGAAAGGTGGTGGTGATTTGGAAGCTTAGAAGCAAAATGTTGTTTCATTAGAATTGCCAATTGGGAAGCAAAATGTTGATCCATTACAACCAGGACTTGGGGAACAAAATTTTGTTCCATCAAAATCGAGACGTAGGGCACAAAATGTTGCTCCATCAGAATTGAAACCTAAGGAACAAAATGTTGTTTCATCAAAATCGAAAATTGATGAATCAAACAATCTATGTTGTTTAGAATTGACAATGGTGACAATTTACAATTCAAATGATGAAATCACTCCCAATACATATTGTGAATTTCGATCGAAAAATGGTGGGTTAAATTGTTTTAGAATTTACACATTACATTAAATGTAGCAAAAAAATTGTACAATTTTTTTAAAGTTTAAAAACATCTTTACTTTCCATCATTTGATGGAAGGTGCAAGATTTTTTTCATCAATTTTTTAAAATTACAATACCTAAAAATAATTAAAGTTTGTAAGTTTTACATCTAATTGTGTGATTTTATGTTTTATAATACTTTCATTCTGTTTTTTGAACTTTTTATGTGTAAGGTTTTAGGGTTTTTTTTTTAATAAAAAAATTCTTGGTTTAGGTCTAGAATTTGAAAGTGATTAGGCCTCCTAATCATTGGCACCCCCTTGTCCACTTAATATGGCTCGAAAAGACAAAGAATGGATGAAGGTTGAGTTGAAATGAAAATGTAAAATTGGCACTTGCATTGTCCCATATTGTGCCAAATGGTTATTAACCAAACATTTGAACGAAGTGCATGGCTTGGTGGTAAAAAAGACCAAACTTAGGAAACATCCAATTTTTAAAAGAGGTCTTCGACACCAAGACCATGCTAAAATGAACGTTCGCATCTTGAAAAATGCCATGGCCATGCAAAGGTGGAATGATCATAAGGTTGATAGTCACGTTCATGCCAAATCCCAATGTGATTGGGATAAACTAGTAATTGTTGCAAAACAATGTCCACCATGACCAAAACCAACTTTGGTCAAATTAATTTCAAAGTAACTGTTGCAAATGTTCGGTCTCAATTCTTAGGGCGTGGGAAGTGTGCCTCAAGATGTAACATCATTTATGGAAAAAGATGAAAATTTACAAGAGATGATTTGATTCATCTATTCTACATATGCACGATGATTGAAGATGACATGGGATGTAAAAAATTGGGATTGAGAGTCCACCAAAGCAAGTTGAACACAAGAGTTGATAGATGTGTTAGATTTTCATGAATCTAGAATGATTCATGGAAGGCAGGAAAAAATAATAATCAATGTTTTTTTTCAATGTATAATTTTGTTTCATCCAAGGTGTGTTAAGGTTTAATTTGATGGTATTTGGGTGTTTATAAGGCATAACAAAAGAATGGTTTATCGTAAATGTAGTTCAAGTTAAAATGCAATGTTATCATCTATACATTGTTTATCATGCAACAATGGTTCGGTCAATAGAGTATGTAATTAAAAAGGTAGCAGGTTAGTATAGTAGTTAGGTCAATAGGGGATAATTAGTAAGGTACCAAGGTTGGTACAATACTTATGAAAGTAGGAAGGTGATTAAGGTAACTATGTGTGAAATCAGGTCTAGGGAAAAAAACAACCAAGAACAAACCAAAAAAAAAAAAAGTACAGTGGTCAACAACGAAAAGAAATGAATTATGATGAACCTCATCTAATGCCGAATGAAAAACCGCAGCCCATCTAGTGGAGAGATTAGCCAATTAATGCATTGGTAGTTGCTGGTTCACTTTAGCCTAGAAATCCAACCAAGTAACTGGCATCTTTTTGAATTAAAACCTAAATAGGGTGATGCCCCATTTACGATAGGTTCAATATTTTTCATAAATGAGTATAATTTTAAAAATTATAGACTTGACTCTATATTTTATGCAAGTTATTACATTTGATTAGTTGTATATAATTAATATTACGTAATTCCTATTTTGAATTCAGTGCATTATTTGAACGTAAACTGGATTGGCTCTAAATTTATTTTTTAAATGATTAGAACCTGAGGTTTTAAAAATCCAAGGAACCGGTCTCAAGACTGGACTGAAAGTCTCATAAAAACCAAGGAAAGAAGGAAAAAACAGAAGAAAAAAGAGTGAAAACTGGGGACTAAATGTTCCTTTTGAAAAGAAGAACCAGACAAACACTGGTTTAGACTCTGCACAAGTTTCCAATTTCACAAGCTTCCAATGTCAGAAGAAAGTGGATAAATGGAAGAAAATGGCGGCCACTGAGCTCCTGGCTACTGGTGAAACCCAGCACGCATTTTGAGCTAACAAAATCTCGAGTGTATAAGTCGAACAGAGGGACTACTGTTCAGCTCTCTGTTAGCTACTTGCTGAGCATTTCAAGCTACAGAACAGGTTAACTCGTTGAACCTGCGAAAACGAGCCTGCTCTCTAGTATTCCAAATCCAGCAGGTTCTTGTGGCCGGTTCTTGTAACATAAATTGATACAATTATGTCTTGGAGAAGGAAGGGCTTTGCTGATCTTTCGGCCAGTCTGTGTTTATTTGGGTGCCTGTGAACTCAGGCTCCTGCCCTCAATTGGATGAAGAAAACTCAAAACACACTGCGGGTTTGGATTTGGATTAACAAAATGGTTTTGGCCCAGCATTTTGTCACGGGATGCTGAGGCTGGTGAAAGGAATGGCAGAGCCTAACACCAGCTGTTGATTGACTAGATTAGTTTGATTGGTTCGAGGTACTCTGCGTAACACCTTTTGGATGCCACTAAGAGAGGTAGGGCACTTGTGGCTACTAGGTAGGTAGGTGCATGTGGATGGTCAGTAAGTAATCAGCAAGGGTAGTTAGCAAATGGGACATGAATACAATAAAAATGTGTTTCCTGTACACACACTAGCCATCTTCCATGCTATGCTGGTGGGTGCTGGTTCAATCTGCCAGAAACTGGTATCAACTACTACTAGCCTATCCAAAGCTGAACAGAAAGTGATCAAGAAAGACACAACTGCAGGTGTAATATCTCACTCACACAAGAATGTCTAAAATAGAACAGGATCAGAGTCTCTCTATAAGTCTACATACGGCCACACCCACCCTTTTGGACCTCTACTAGTGTTTTTATCACCTCTAACATTCTATGTGTTAATTGTCTCCTCAACCCTCTCAATTACATGCAAAATTGGATATAGTACAACATGCGAAGAGACTATTTGAATGGTACCACCTGGGCCAATTATTATGGCCAGCCAATCAGAAGCAGCAGTCTAATTTTTACACTGAGCCTCGTAAATACTTGTCTTTTTTTATGTCGGTCAAATTTCACCAAAAAGGGAAATTAGAAGCACAAAAATGGATTGATTGATTCTGGAGCGTTGCAAAATGCAAAACTGAGGAAGAAAAATAGTAAAAATGGCCAGATTTCTACATTTGATTTTCAATGTGTATCCATGCACAGAAGGTTGATTAAAGATTTGAACTTCATATCTGGTTTAATAACCAGATTTGGCTAAATCGTGGACTAGGATTATCAACATTTGTCCTACACCTTCCTATGCATGATGTCACTTAAGCTACATTTTCAAAAAATCCTAAAGAAAACACTGGTGGATAAGCTCTGGATCTATTCAAACATACAAGTCCAAAGTTCAAACCCATTAGAGCATCTCCACCAACGCTCAGTATGTGACCCTGCACTGGAAATATTCGATGAGAGTCATCAGCCCAGAAAACGTAATACCTGATTTCTCCTCCCTGTTTCTGATTGGTCCAGGGGGTTTGCTATCAGTAGTGTCCCACCTATTTGCAGTCCCAACTTTAGTTTTATGGGTGGAGTTGGAAAGAAAGAAATAAATAACTAGACTTGTGAGAAATATATTTGCAGGCTCACCTACTAAGCACTGCTGGAGATGCTCTTAGTAATACTTTTGACACTAGACATTTGACATGTTTCTGATGACATGGAAGAAATTGTGAGAATACTTGTAAGTCTGAATACTTGAACTCACTTTAGTGGACAATGAGGAGACTTCTGAGACCATGCTCATTCAACACAACTTCTAGGTCTGCCAGTCGTCTTTCATACCCAATATACAGTAACATTGCAATCTAAATGAACTGTGTGAGTTTGGAGCAACCCGTATATCCATGGTACGAAATTGTCAACAGATGTTCTGCAGCTAGATCAACACATTTTCATCAAAGCTTTGGCGCTAGATCGATGTATCTCTCCAAGCTGTCCTCGCAGTTTGGGACAAAGACTTTTGATTTATTATTTTCCCAATGGACAAACTATACCAGGTGTGGGAGTTGAAAGTCACAAACAGAATGGGAATGTGTGTGTTTGTTTGGGTGTGAGTCTTTTGAGATTGAACTAACTCAGCTAGGTCCCACTTTCAAATCCATTAGCTACTTTTGGCTTTTGCAAGAAAGAAAGGTTCAGTGGGGGTGTTCCTCGAAATCAGGGTCCTGTTGTCACACACATAGAGAAGATGGTGGAACCTTCCACTCCTGCATTGGCTGACATTGCTCATGGGGGGTAGACCATGGATCCCAAGGCGAGAGAAATTGTGTGAAAGTTTAGTTTCTCTCACCGAAAATTACATCCAATTTGGTGAATGGTGTGTGTGAATATTCAATTCACCAAAATTTCACTGATTTCGCCCAATTTTGAATGTGGTGAAGTCAAAATTGACCCTATTTTCAAACCCTTGAATTGTGAGAGCAAGCCAAGAGGAATTAGGTGAAAGCACATTACAGTAGTGGGAGGGTTTTTCATTGCAATTGAGAGAATCATTCCAGCATTGGAAACCTTTTGAAGTGGGTTGAACAGAATATGTGCATAGTGCAGTTGTCGGCATGTGAACATATGCAAGTGGTCATATACATGCACCAAACAAGAGATGTGCAGATGTCCATTTTGTGCTTTCTTTCGAAAAGAGAGAACCAAACAAGTTGTAGCTTTTGAACAAGAAGGAAATTCACATTGATTCCTCTCAAGGGTCTCAAATCACTCTGGAATGAATGAATTGAAAACTTTTTTGGGTTTCCTTCAACAAGTACAAAACTAACCCAAAAGTGGTCGGTGGTTGTGACCTTATTATATAAGCTAGCACAATCCTCATTCCCCCAAAAAATTAAGGTTGACTAAATCTCGCTCATCCAACAGCAATGTCAGGGGGAGCGGGGGGCAGAGACAAGCAAGTTGATCCGACATTGTGTGACCAAGCAAACTGATTTCTCTGAACAATGGAACAAAAGCTCGAATAATCAGCTAACCCTCTAACACACCAATCTCCTAAAAGCCATGAGCTACTATCTCACCAACCACAAACCGAAAAAGTTGTATTATATCCCATTCTTCTTTAACTACCAAAGATAAGCCAAAACAGGCCAAATCTGAGCAGTTTTTAAAAAAAAATTCAGTCCTTAGTTTTAGATACAAGACTACAACTACGAGTCCAAACTCAAATCCATCAAGTTAAAGCAAAATTGGTACTTAATTTGACTAGCTAGGGTGATTAAATCTCCGACAAGAATTTAATTATGAGAAACCTTTTATATTGTCACTATGAACATTATGAACTATGAAGAACACAACAAGGTCTGAACTCTGAACTCTGAACACCCATATGAATCAAAAGACCCTACAAGGCTGGTATGAGTTGAAGCAATACCAGTTTTGTACTAGTTTTGTATTAATTTGAACTATGTATCTATACTAAGTATGTACTATGTACCTGCCTCATCACACCAGCTAAAAATCAGTCTTGGACCCTACTTTTTAGGTAGTTCAATGTTTCTTTTTTCTTTTGTCCATTTGTATATTGTTGTGAACTTTTCTATTGAATCCGACTTTCGTTGGCATTTTAACTAATAAATCAAGAATGTAAAAATATTAATGGAACAAAATGACGTGTAGTGAAAAAAAAATAATAATAATAATTTTGATAAGACAAAATTAATTACAATAAAATTATTATGTCCACACAAAATAATTTAATCATCGGAGCCCACATTTGTACTATATACCTACACTAAGTATGTACTATGTATCTGCCTCATCACACCAGTCTTGGACCCTACTTTTAGTGCTAGAACCCAGGCTGGTACAAAGGTTTTAGAAAGGACCCACTAGGCCTAGGCCTACCATGCATGACCAGACTTGCTAATACCAGACCCAATCATGGTTCTATCTAACCCAGGGTTTCTTTTTTTAAGGATTTTGTGATGTAGTCAAAGTGGCAATCATCGAGAAAATAATTTAGCCAAATTTTTGGCTATGTACTAGATATGAAAGTAGAAAAATAAATAGAATCCTTCTATATTCTTGGCTAGCTACTGGGAACTTGATATCAAAGTCTGGTGATTTTGAGTTCTTTTTTGTTTGAAGTCATTTTTTTTACATGGAAAATTGTCTGTATTGGTTGAAATCATATTTTTTCAGGTCAAAATTTGGCAAGAATTTTCCAGTTAAAGAAACACTCGTCCAACCAAACTCAAAATTCAGAGTATTTCTCTTTATGGGGAATTCAAATTCAATATCACATTCACATTGTGAAAATTAAATGGAGGCCTTTGGGTGGGGGCGGGGGAGGGGGAATTTAGCAAAATTTGGCTATATGACAGATATGAAAGTTTCAATAAAATGGTCCTTCTCTATTTTGGCTATATACTGTGATTTATCATACAAATGTGGCGATTTGGAACCAAAAAAATTGAAATCTGCAAATTTTAATTTTTCATGAAAAATCCTTTGCATCATCAATGTCATTGAAATATATAGTTTATTTTTTAACTTGTTATTATCATACCCCAAGTGATATTGAGGTGAATGAAACTTCGGTGCATGTCAAAAGTTTAATGCATGCAAATTAATAGTTAGACATTGAGTAAGGAACAACTTTTAAAACTCAATTTGGGAACTAAGGAACAATCATAATTTGACAAAATGTGCACACCTAAAACAAAATCAAACAAAGTGCATTGGAGATTTTATTATGGGAGTTAAAAAATGTTTATGCATGGAATTATTAAAACCTAAAGGGGATTCCACAAGAATTAGCCAACCACATGATCAAATTGAACACTTTGATACCACCTATTCATGATGCAAGGTATTGAATGAATTTCAATTATAATGCAACAGTTGGCAAGTAAGATATTAACAAGTTGTTGATATCATGCTTTATAAAATTAATGGAAGAAATAACTCAAATTTCTCCTTTCGTGTTGTGGTGTTTACTTAAAGAACATTAAATTATGCATTTGTGTAAATTTCAAGAAGTTGAATGTAGGAAAAAAACAATTGCATTGATGTTCTATATTCCATGAAGGTATTAGATGATATTAATGGGATTCCTTTTTATGTATAATAAATTTGATTTTAAGACAATATTTGAACAACTTTGGGTGCATTGAAGTATCATAGATAGTACTTTCCTTTTGTGGGCAAACATTGAACATAAACAATGAATTGAATGTCACACTATGTGCAAAATTGTTGTAAGACAATTACCCAACTAAAAAATGTTTCCTTGAATTTTTTTCAAATGTAATTTAAATATTACAAATGTATCAATTATTAGAAATTCCCGAGATTTTAAAAACAAAAGTGTGTGGTGTGTATTGTTTAAGTGATAGATTCTAGGTTCAATTTTTGTTTTCGAAAAACCATCTTTTTCATTATATGGTTTTTTTGGATAATTTTTTTTCAAATGTTCATCCAAGGAGACCATCCTCGCAAGAAGGTGGTTCTTGGGATGTTTTTTTAATGCAACTTGGTCCCACTTCCCATGGTCATGTTCCCAATGGACAAAAAAATGGTTCAACAAAAAAAATTTAAGCAAAATAAATTGGGGTCCCACATCTTCCCAAAATAGCTTTGCTTGCTTCCATGGGGAAAACATATAGGGAAGTTGAAAGTTTTAAATTTTCAAAAAGTTGCACAATGGATGAATGGTCATCTCATTTTTCATCCTTATATTTTCATTCATTATACAACTTCAACTTTTCATCTATTAATCAAATTTTCATCCTTTACATTATGCCACCTTCGTCCATAATTATTCAACTATTTGTGTAACCTTACAAAATATTTTGAGCATTTCACATATTTTGATTGTTTGTGGAAATTTTTAATTTTCAAATGAAATCCAACTTCTTCAATGAAGAGATCCATGAACAATAAGTGCTCCCAACTATTCAATGACCAAGCCATTCCCTAGGGCAACATAACCATTTCCCAAGGCAATTGCCAAACAACAACATAATTGCAATGAAGAAAGGCAATTCTTTGAAACAACACAACCACTTCCCAAGGAATGAATGTTTTTTCTTTGTCAAATGATTTTTCAATTAAGATGGAAATAGTTAAATGGTTTGATCACATTGACTCCCATTCAAAGAAGAAATGATCAATTGTTGTGTTGCACCATTTTGTTTAAACAACCTAGTATTTTAATTTATAATTGTATTTAGCACTATTATCACAATTGAAGGACAATAAGAAATCGAGATTGATATATTGTTGGGAATCAATGGTGGGCATGCATACATTGTGTTGGAGATCAAATTACAAACAATTCATTGCTATTGTTAGTACTTGCCCATTTTGTAACAACCTAGGCCCATTAGTAGTTCATAACATGGAAACTTTACATACCTTCAATGTGATATTGTAGCATTGGATAACTATGTATAACATTACATGGGCTAATTTAGAATAAATATTTGGGCCAAATAAAAAATAAAAAATAGGGTTCCCACTGGGAATATCATATTGTCATTCAGGAAGTATGTGAATCTCATAAGGAACATTGTATATGAACAATGTCCACAAGAAGAAAATGAAGAGAAATAAGTTAATTATTTGAAGAACAACATGGGAAGACATTATAAACTTGATAAGAAACAAAACAAAATTTCTTGAAAAACATATTAGGAGGATGCAAAGAACATTAGAGTTATTCAAAACTAAAGCCCAATTTAAGACAAGGGGTATTTTATGAATAATTGTAATGTTCCTGATCAAGTCACCTTGTCTTAAATTGGGCTCTAATTTTGATCATGTATTCTTTGTTTCATCCCCAATTTGAGTGTAACCATAAATTGAGTGAAATTGGGTAATGGTTTATTAAACTATGTATCAATTTTGTAAGGTTTTTAATCAAACAAGGTATTAGCAAAAGTGAAGTTGCAAGTAAAGCAAATTAACAACCAAATTAAATGAAAAAACTACTTTGGTCCCCCATTTCCCCCTAACCTTATTGTGATTATTATTATTTTAATATTTTAAAAAACTTAACAAAAAACATTTTGCAGTTTGTGAAATTGTTAATGGAAGGCACTTTACACAAGAACACATTGGGGATTTTGCGATTTGCCTTTATGATTATTGAATTGTTAAATGCACATCCTTTCACCCATTTAGTCACAAAGGACATATAATTGCAAAGCCCAATCATCTTATCAACTAAGATTTTTCAAAATAAAGTAATAATGAAATTCCATTTCATGATTGACATTGGTTTGACATGTAAAATGTAAGTCATGCCAACCTAGTCATTTTATTCAATTGAGATTTACAAAAGACACATTGATAGGCAGATGACATGTGTCACAAAATCCATAACACATGTTCAATTATGAATCATCACACATGAACAAAAGTCAAACTAGTTTAATGTAGTTAGCCCCAAGTTACCTAAGCTAAACTATGTAGCTTAAGTAAAAACAAACACCAACCTCTTAGCCTAGCCTAAGTAGTTTAAACTAGGCTACTTAACATGGGTTAAGTGGCTTATATATCATAAGTTGCAAAAAACAAAGACTTGAACACCTCACCTCCACTTTGGGGTTCAAATTTTCATCCATTGCAATACCACTTTTTAATATAAATTTTATTTAATATAAATTTATAAAGGTCAATCTTTTTAACTTTAAATTAAATTAGGTCACCTTAAGTTGACATAAGTCCACCTACTTGCTACCTACCAACCTAACTTAGGTTAACTTAGGCCTCCCTATGTTAAAATAGTTTAGCTTAGTTAAAATTATTTAGGCTCAAGGGTAGATTTAGCTACATTAGACCTAGGTTAGTTTAGGGTAGACCTAAACTAAACTAGGTTAATTTAAGCTAAACATATAGTAAGGTGGTATAAACATGGTTAGACATTTTAAAATGTAATTGTTTCAATTATACATGATTAAACATGACTAAACCTTTTTAAACACAATTATTCAAACTAAACATGGTTGAAAATTGTTAATGTATAACTATATCAATATAATTTATATTTAATATAAAATTAATGTCAAAGATGGCTAAACTAACATAAATGAAACTTAACATAATTTTTGTGTTAAACATGGTTTTAAAATGATAAATTAAGTTAAAATTGAATATTTACGTTATATTAGGCTAAATTTGGAAAAATTAAGATAAAATTCATTATTGAAACAATACATGGCTAAATATGGCTAAATTGTGATAAAATTATAACCTAAACTTAGTCAATAAAAGGATTAGTCTTATGCGTTAAATATATTTTTAGTCATTTTTGTTAGTTGCATTAATCATAAGGTTGATTAATAATTATTTAAAA
>Ga0209208_10007813_pt1 | contig 14387 bp, 7 predicted proteins | sample S1TSphfallax_3_FD_187694 | JGI IMG/M metagenome (GOLD analysis project Ga0209208, IMG submission 187694) | Host-associated microbial communities from peat moss isolated from Minnesota, USA - S1T2_Fd - Sphagnum fallax MG (SPAdes) (version 2) | ecosystem: Host-associated > Plants > Peat moss >...
TTGAAATTTAAGGTTTTTAATAAATTAAATATGTTTAGATATTTGATTTATTTAATAATGAAAATCAATCCATATCAAATCAATTAAAAATGTATGGATGTAGAGTGTGGTTTAATGATTAAAAATACACCAAATTTACACATTGATGACATTGAACCTTTTGTATGAAACAAAATATTGAAATTTAACACATCTAAAACAAATTGTAATAGTGATTTGTAGGTCAAAAAATTTAATCATAATTTAAAATTGGTCTTTCAAAACATACACAATATATTAGTTAATACTAGGTTATTAAACTTAAAAGGGTAAGTTTACTAGTTGTTGAATGAAAAGGTGAGAACACAAATGCATTTGAATGTGAATCACGCACTCTTAAATAACAATTACATGTAGAATGGAATGTCAAGGTCTAAAATTATAAGACTTTGTTGTGATACATGGTGAAAGTCGGTTGAGAAACATGTGATGTGATTAAATATGGTTAATTTGCAATTGATTTAACCAAAAATTTATGAAATCTTTTAATAATGTAGAATTTGAAATCAAGAGCTAGACTTTGAACATGTTTCAACTATATAAAAATGGGAAAGAAACTAATATCAAAATTAAAACTTATTGTGATTAACTTTTATGGTTTTTGAAATCTTGTGCAATGTGGCAATTTTCTCTTACTCTACAAGCATTGGTGTATTGCCCACAAATTTGATCACTTTTTTTTCTTCAAGTTTCCTTTTTAAACTAGATTTACCTTCTTCGCAAGTTTCTTTTTTCCTAAGTCTTGTAAAAATTTAAATAATATTAGAAAATTTCATTTATCTTCCCATGCATTTAATTCAATTAAAAACATGATGCATTCAAGAGAAAATTTTAGTTGTAACATATTATTAATATTCATGGGATGTAAATAACACACTAGTGCATGATTAATATATTCATAATATTCTCAAGATTTTTAAATACTTTTGAATAATGTGGTACAGAAGTCTTAACAACTTCAACACATTGCATTTTCAATGTAAATTAATTGATGAATTTAAAAATAAAATTCATGTGAAGAATTTTAGTTGTTCTCAAATATTCCAAAAGTCTATGTCTTTTCAATTTTTTTTCTTAAAAAATCTGAAAATTATATATTTTTACAAATAATATAATTAATGTCAAAGATGCCAAACTATAATAATAATAAATAAAATGTAAATATTAAAATGACATTTGTGTACTAGAACATTATGATTAAGGAAAAACCTCTAGATTGGAAAGAAATCATACTAATAAAATATAGAAAATACAAAAGGGCCATTGTCATGATTTTTGCATGCAAGTATTTCAATTCAAAGCATGAGGATATTTCATAATTAAGCATCTTAACAATGAGCCTCTTTGATTGGCCCATCATTACAATAAGTTATCAAAGTTTTTGGTCAAGACTCTCAAGACACAATTTAAATTTCATAGATATAAACTTCTAATGTGCAACTTTGAGCAAAAGATATGGTTTTGAGCACAGTGTTACATAGAACATTCTTCTCCAAATTGAAAACAATCTCATATATTATTTTTAATTTATTCATCATGTCCTTTTGATCTATTGTTACTTTTCATAAGTATGTTGTTGATAAATATACTTTTATCATCTTGAAACATCACCTATTTTCGTCCATAAGGGGCAAGCTACTTGTAGCCCAATAAGGTATTGTAGACCCAAGTGAATGCATAATTATTGCTTAAAGTCATGGCCCAATAAATCAAAATCCATGACTTCATCCATGGTTGTTTAGGACATTATGTGATTGTATGATTAGATAACATATGATGGGAAAGTGTAGATCGAATTACGTATAGGCATCTAGATAGCAAGGTATACAAAAAGCTACCTATATTAATTTAGGGTAATTGTATATATATAGGGTAGGTTAACTTGGGTAACTGGGATAATCATAAATTTAAGGACTAACCTAGGTATCATAATGTATTTATGCAAAAGCTACATCAAATTTTATTTATTTATAATATGGGGATCATTCATCAAAGTTTCTAAGTTGTGCACAAGTATATATTTAGTTATTTGCAAATCAAAATTGTATGAACTATTTTCCCATAATGCAAGATGTAAACATGTGCATCAAGCTATGTGTTTTAAAGCTTGTAAACATGTGTCTTTTGTGAAGTGAGCATTTCTTGGTTGGAAATATTTTAGAATACTATGGGAAAGGGTTCAAGAACTTGCAAGTCTATTAAATGTTTCACACGTGATAGAGCTACATACAATGTGCCTTTTTTTTCAGGTTTTGTCAAGATCAATGTAAGAGTGGTCTAAGGATAGTTCATGAATGGGTTAGTCCTTGGCATTTGTCAATTATGAGCACAAAAGTAGGGACAATGGGAATTTGTTCAATAGAAACAATGAAACTTTAGTTTGGAAGTTTGATGAATATATCATGTTCCAATATTGGGTGGATGCCAATAACGCCAAGTGAAAGTTTAGGATCTAAAACTTGATCATGGCCAAGCAATTTTATGAAGATTATTTTAGGTAATGTGGATGAAACAAGTATTGTGTACCCATAAATTTCATCAATGACTTGGTGATGTGTAGTTGTAGTTTTTGGCAACTTGTAGCCAATGACATTACCCAAGGTGCCATTAACAACTTCCTTGGACAAGCATTCCTATCGCAAGTTCCAAAATCATTAGCAAACAACTTGTTTTGTCATTGTGTAAACAATTGAAGATTCCACACTGAAAAACAGAAAGAATCGAATAATGACCCTTGGTGATGCGAGCATGGAATTGTATTGGTGGAGATTCCCTTTGTATGGCAAATAGTTTTTCACATGAATAGTTGAAGGCCATTCAAAGCAAGTTTGATGTAAATAGAATAGGCTTAAATTTAGAAATGGTTAGTACAATATTGAAGTCTATATGTCTCGAATTGATGACATCAACATCATGGCTATTAGAAATTTTAGTGCAAAATCTTTAAAGGGATGTTGCAAAATTCAGGTCATTTTTTTGTCACATGATTTTTGTCAAATAAACTAAATGGTTGATTTTTTGATATAGGTTATCACTAACCCAATTTTGAACAAATGCATTTGGAGAAGGTTGGGTAAATAGTGTTGGGCCAACAGTAGGGCCAAGTTGGAGCCAGTTGCTGCAATAGAGGATGTGCATTCTATTGGTAGCAATGGTGGGGCACTCTTTTGGCTACCTCAAATGCGCATCTATTGATCCAACAATTGCTTGTGCACATGCTAAAGCCTCTTCAATGATTAACATACGTAGTCCAACAAAATACTCAATGTCTTTAATAGTTGGTTGGGCATTTTGTGGCTTTTGATGGAAATTAAAGTTGAATGTTGCATGAATTGTTCAACCTTCAACATTAATAGGAACAATTCCCATTTGGGTAATGACCATCATAGAATCAGTCATTACCAACTAAAGTCTAAGGTCAATAGAACCCAAATGACACAACTTTTACTAGTTCCTAAATCTCCACCAAGCCATGCAAAAAAAGGTTTTGTAGGTGTAGGATTATCATATGAGTTCAACAATATGCACTTCACCAACATGAACATGGCATGTTGCTTTTGGTTAATATTACAAGCAATTGAAACACCTTTCAAAGAAAGGTACATTATAAAAAGAGATGAAATAGTAAAAGGGGGTGTCCAGTCCATATGAACTGTAGTTACGGCTATCATTTCCACCATGATTGGATGCATATTGAATTCAATAAATGTAGTTGTAAAATGTTGGAGGATTAGATTGGTATGTGGAGCATCATGAAAATCTTTTGTTCTAACTTGAAATATTGTTGGATCCATGTGGCAAAATGTGATGGGAACAACATGCGAAAGAAAAGTGACTAGATTTTTAACAATTGCAATTGAATTAGGTATGGCATTGAGATCACCATATATAGATTGTGAAAGGTTAGGGTTTTCCATGTCATTGTCAAAATCAAATTCATGATTATCATTTAGATCTTTTTCAAAATACTCATCATTATTGTAATAAGGTGCATTTGGTGTTAAAGAGTTGGTGTCATATGGGTGGTCCAATAAAATTTTAGATTCATGATCAATGCCACACATTGCATTTGTTTTGTGTTCGCCCACATAATAATCCTCGCAATGTTCTATGCAGGCTTGCATGGCAACTAATTGGTTGTGTGATTGAAATGTGTGTTTCCATGAAATATGATCACCTAAGAGGTCATTAAGGTAGTGAAAGGGTTTGTGCAATACAAGTAGTGTATAGAAGTAGGAGAAGCGCTTCATAGGTGCCAAGTCCTCTCATGATATATTTGGCAATTGAACTTCATAAACATTGACAATGCATTTAAGGGTTTGAGCCTTTAGAAAGTGGGAAGCCCATTGAAGGTGGGGCTTTTTGAATAAAAGTTGTTCAACGGAAACAAATTTTTTATGAGTTGAAGTGAACTCATAAAGGGAAAAGTGTTCCAATGAGTTTGGAACATGAATAATCCATAGTGGGTGTGTAAATAGCCACATTTCCATTTTTCAATCTTAGAAATGAAGCCTCCATGAAATTTGCATTCATCAAAGTATCTAGAAGGTGCTTAATGAATAACATGGCAAGTTCATGAGATTTGTAAAAGGGACTACCTTGAAGCAGATATAGGCATGCCATTAGAGCTGTAATCTTTTACCTAGAGGACAGAGAACATACCATGCTTAATATCCTCTTGCGTCCTTTTATGTTAATAGCCACATCATTAGGAAGGTTAAACTCATGGCTAACCCATTTGTCGAATGCACTTAAATGGAAGGTAGCCAAATTCTCAAACTCATTCTGGTTTTTGGTTGTATACTTCATAATGTAATATGTTACATCGGGTCCATCTCCACCAATGAGGTAACGTATGTCATGGTTGCATTTGAATGTGGCAACAACTATTAGAAAGTACCCATTGATGTATTCATTGTTGATTCAATGTTGTGGAATGATCTTGGAATCAACATTGACCATTAAAGTGGTTGACTAGGGGAAAGCAAAGTGGCACACGATTCCAGAAGGCATTCATGTGGACTTCTTGAAACAAGATCTTGAATGAGCCCAATAGTGGCTTTGGTACCTTACTAATGTTAAGCTTAATACAATTGAATCCACTATGAAAGTGTTAGACTTTACATCTAGTATGGTGCATTAATGAGGTTTTTCAATCCTAGTGGGATTAAGAGTTTCAAGTTGAATATCGATGGAGGTCATTAATTTGGTGGTTGTTTGTTTCAATAGATGTTCATTAATGAAACAAGTTTTACATGTTGGGCAATTTGCTACAATGGGAGCACTTGCATTTTGCTTAAGCCTTTTGAAAATAAAAGCAAGTAAGATCAACACTTGGAGAGGACCATCATAGTCAAGACAAATAGCCCCTTTTGAAATGGGTATTTCCATTTGGAGAAGTGTTGTTTGATGTGCAATGAAGCGATTCATAAATGGGGAATTTGGATTTTTAACAAGTTTTAAAAACCTAGTGGTAGTGGTTGGCATGCCATGGGTATATGCCAACCAATGGGAATGTAGGTTCCCAAATCCTTGGGATTTTGTGGATGTAAAGAACCCTTTACAAAGCCAAATAGTCCACCTAGAGTAGGACATTGCAATTTTTTATCAATATTCATGATCTAGTCGAAATATCGGGTGCAAGCCACATCATCGTTGGTTGATATGACTGCTCATTCAGATGAGCTTGGTAGGATGGTGGTGTCCATATGGCAAAGTTGGTCATTGGAAATCACCCTTGCATAATTGGTGACATGCCAAACATCTATATGAACTATCATGTGAGGAGTTACCAAATTCATTAATTGGTTTATTTGATATTACAATTTTTGGTTAGTAAAAATCATATTAAGAAGGAACCAAATGGTTACTTACACTATTTGGAGTGATAGTGAAATAATGAGATGATTGCCCCAAAGTTCTTGATTGTGAAAACACGCATGTCCTCATTGGTGCATGATTTAGTTCATAGATGAATCCATTTATGGACAGTTGATGTTCATTCACAACTATCAGTTGGAAGTAAGAAATGCATCTGTCTTGTAGGATCAGCTTTGAATTAATATTTGAAAATGAGAAAGCATAGTGTTTGTGTGAAACAAAAACTAGCCTTTCCTTGCTAAACATATGGAAATGTGCATGAAGGAGATTTTTAATTGCATCTGAAACCAAAATAAAAAAGTCATGATGTAAATGAAGCAAAATGGTTGAAGGTTATAAGATAATGATACAACATTCACAATCTTTATGAATGGCAAATGATAATGAAACATTTCCCACAATTTTGAAACAACCCAACACCATAACAACATTGGTGATTGTGTGCAAGAAGTTTATCTCTAGCCACCATGCTCACCACAAACAGGGAATGACATCAAGATCTAGAACTGAAGAGTTTTCTTCATAGGCAAGGAGGCATTCTGCTATAATTATTGTTGTTGACCACAAACTACCCTTTGGGATGACAATCATAGAAGATATGAAGGCACAATAGTTGACTATGACAAACCTAGCCCTCACCTCCTCCCACATTTTGCTTTATCCATAAGATGCAACTTTGATCCCAACCCATCCCTTAATATTTTTAAATCTTCCAAAGTTGCAAAAGTTGAATTGCAAATAAAGTACATTATGAGTGGTATAAGCGAACATATATAGCATTCAAAATCACTTATGAATGGAATTTTGATAGTGAAACTTGTTTTGCAAAATTCAATAGTTTTGTAGTACTAGTCTATTACAAGAACATACTGTTACTATGACCATGGTAAGCACACTAAAATCCACACAATTAACGAAAATGGAATCCTAAGCTTAGGCTCTTCAATGCGGTGTTTTGTTCAACACAAAACCTCTCCATAATGTGATAAAACATTGTGGAGGGCAATTGTGTAATATCTCATGCACCTTTTAAGGTATTGAAGAGTGGCTTTGAGGGGTCTAACACATTTTTTACTTGGAATAATTTGTTTTGTAACAATAGTCTATTGCAAGAATAGACTATTGTTGTGACCATGGTAAGCACATTGATTTCCATAAAAATGATGAAAATGAAATCCTAAGTTCAGGCTTTTCAATGTGGTGTTTTGCTCAACACACAACCTTTCAATTGTGTAACATCTCATCCACCTTTTAAAGTATTGAAGAGTGGCTTTGAGGGGTCTAACACACTTTCTACTTGGAACAATTTGTTTGTGAAAATTAGGATGATGGATTTGTAAATAACTTGAATTTTTAATGGAAAAAAAACAGCAAATTATATTGCAAATCATCTTTGAAACATAAAGAAGAATAACAAAGAATGGGACTTTACTTTACAAACTTTTTCCTTTAACTTACTCTTTTACTAAAACCATGTTGTTACAACTCATCCATCTAGAGACTGCCATGAATACTTTTCTAGTCCTATTCTGTTGGGACAAGTATGTAGAAGAATGGGGTTGGGGGGTGGGAAACAAGCGATAAAAATTCATCTTTGTAAAGAAAAAATGTCGTGAATTCCTTTTCCTTATGGTCTTTTGGTCTCTAACAAACCTCCAACTTTTGTTAAAATAAAACAAAAAGATTTGAAAAATACTTCTATCTTGATGAACTCTTGCTAGGATGTGATTGTGATGTGCACAAGGAACAATTGTGATTGTTGCTATTCTACACAAGTCCCACAAGAAGCACAACAAACTTGCCTTGATACCTTTCCAAAACTAGATAATCTTCATCACCTTCTTTTTCCTCTTCAACTTTCAAGCCTTTTGTGCTCTAGCACCACTCCAATGGCATTAAAGCTTTAGAGAAAAATAATTGATGATCGTGATGATGAAAGAAGAAGGTGTGCAAGTGATGGTTTATTGTTGGAAGGGAAGAAAAAGAAACCTTTGAATCTTTTACAAAGATTAGGGTTTGATCGCTCTAAAGAAGCAAAAGCTTTCTAATAACAATTTCAACTATTTTTGTTTCAAAACTGTTTTTTTTGTTGTTATAGTCTTAAATAATGTCAAGGCCGTTTTGAAAAAAATGAAAATCAAATAGTGCATCTTTTGACATGTAATGAAGTCCAAATACATCTTTTCAAAAATTAGGGCACACAAATATATAAAACTTGAAATCATAGACTTTGGATAAATCCAAAGAATAATAGATTTTGCAATAATAATGGATTGTTAAATTATAAGTACAATGTCATAATATTTGCATATTAAAAGACATTGATGTTGAGGATCAAGAAATGAGTTTAAGAAGACATGTAAAGCATTTGATATGATTCATCAAACTGTGTTTTATGACAACACTTTCATCTTTTATCATCATATTAATATTCAACAATTGTGTTGATATAAATAGCTTGAAGGGTTTTCATAAGTGGCAAGGATATTATTTTATATTCAAATAATAGGAAATCACTAAATTTTCTTATATTATAACTTTATTAGGGTTTCTCATTGACAAACATATTTTGAATGACAAATTTTGTAATGATAAATTTTTTTCTCATCTACCCATATGTTAAGTCATGATGATTCAAATTGAATTCTTCATTAATGAAAAAAATCCAATTTTTTTTTGAAAACATCTAAATTGAATTTAATAATTGATCATGAATACATAAAAAGATTCATTCACTTTTAATTAGTAGAAGATTCATGCAATTTAGATCTTTTTATATATTAAATATGATAGGGAAATTTGGATTGTTAAACATGAAATTTAAATCCCAATATATTATTAGTAACCATTATTGATTTTTGTGAAAAGACATGCACAAATTTATTTTACTTTATTTAGATATCATGTTAAAGTTTGACCCCATTTGGACATTGGAGGGATCACACACTGAGCAAGGTTTCGGGTTTAGGGTTTTGTGCTAGGGTTTAGTGTTTAAGGTTGGAAAATGGTTAGACATCAACCCATAATGCCACTACTAAGTAGGGTGCCATGGTTGAAGGGACTCCTAAAGTTTGACCCCATTTAGACATTGGAAGGATCACACATCAAGTAGGGTTTAATGTTGGAAAATGGCTAGACATCAACCCGTAATGCCACTACTAAGTAGGGTGCCATGGTTGAAGGGACTCCCAAAGTTTGACCCCATTTAAACATTGGAAGGATCACACATCAAGTAGGGTTTAAGGTTTAGGATTTTGTGCTAGGGTTTAGTGTTTAAGGTTGGAAAATGGAAAGAAATTAACCCATAATGTCACCACTAAGTAAGGTGTCATGGTTGAAGGGACTCCCAAAGTTTGACCCCATTTGGACATTAAAGGGATCACACATTGGGTAGGGTTTAGGGTTTGAAGTTTTAATAATCACAAAAATCTAGTTTAGTTTGAAATGGTATTTCAAAGATGATATTAATAAATATTTTGAAAAAAAATTATTTATAAAAAAATTATTATTAATATTAATATGATTTGAATGTAAAAAAATAACATTAATGTGAGGAAAAAAAAGTTTGGAAAACAATGACCCTTGAATAAACACTAGTACGTTTATAACTGTGGTTTGTTCAGAAAACATTTTTAAAATGATGACATCATATGACATCATTTTTATGGAAAAAGAATGAGTGTGAGGTTCGCATTAAGGGTTTTGGCACTTCAAAATTTTGGTTGACATTGTGGAAATTGCATAAGGTTTTTTCATTCTTTGTTTTTCTTGCATAATGTTCTCTTCTTCATCTTTCTTGCATACAACTTAATTTAGCTATTTTGCTTACATAAAATTTGACTAAGCTACAACCTTTAGTGCTTAGGTCTAGCATTTAGTTTTTGCATATATAATAATTTTAACACTTTAGAAAATTCCAGATCAAATTTGTTTTTTGGAATTTCAAGTGATTATGTTCTTTTGCAGGGTTGCAAATTCCAACACAAGGATGACAAAGAAGGTAAATTCTTCCTTTCACAAATATTTCTTCTTTTCAAGCTTTCTCTTTCCTATTTCGTTCTAGGCTTGTCTTTGAGTTTTAGGATGTTTCTTCACTTCTACATCCAGTACTTCATTTAAAAATGCAATTATTAAGATAAAAGTGCAGCGATCTTAGAAATCTTTGCATTTTATTGTTGCTTTTGTATTTGAAACTAGAAAGGAGATGAAAGTTGAAAATTGCGATTTCATATTTGATTGCAAGTTTTTCATTTCTTCTTTCCCACATTGTAGTTGCATTTTAGGTGATTGTTAATTTCTCATTGAATTATTTTCAGTAATTTATTACTACTATCTAGTCAATTCTGACTTGTAAGTAAGTTCATATTCTCTTTTCAATGTTGTATTAGCATACCTTTACCATGCACCTACTATAGAATTATAGTACTTTGTACCATTACTTTTTTACTTGTTTTTTTTTGTCTTTGTAACTTCCCTTTGGGTGAATCTAATGTTTTTTTATTTCAACACTAGGTTATAGAAGACATGTGTTTTATATTGTGATTAAAGAATCTATCCAAATTAGGGTTTAGGGTTTAGGGTATCACAACTCTATCTAGGGTTTTATGTCTATGTCAATCTATTCCACATTTTAAAATTATCTTATGTTTTAGTTCGAAATTGTGCAACAAATTTAATTAGCATTTGAGATCTTTTCATGTTGCAAAATTATGTTCATTCTTATTCATTTTTGAACATTTTTCATAGTTCAATCTAAAAAAATCATAGATTTTTATATCATTTTTCGTAAAATTTGTTTGAATTTTTGCTCATATTTGTTCATTGATTTCTCCTATTCATTAACCATCAAATGTTTTTCATGTTCCTATAAGATTAGTTGAGTTTGAATGTGTCAAAAATTCACCCACAATGTAAAAACCTTTCAATAGCTCACCCTCTACATATGTAATACTTAATTTAAATGTTCATTTCTAGTCATTGAAGATAAAAAAAGGGCACCTGGGGTTGAGTGCCATTCTTGTCGACAATGAAGAAAAAAAAGCACTTGGTGGCCACCAAGTGCCTCTTCTAGTCGACCATGAGGACAAAAAGAACCTTGTGGCCAACAAGTGCCCTAAAATTCCACAAAAAGGAAAAAAACACACTTGGTGGCCACAAGGTTGCCTCCAATTGATGAAAAGGAAACAAAAGACTTGGTGGCCATCGGGTGCTTAAAGGTCCAATAATAGAAAAAAAAAATAACATGGTGGCCGTTAGGTGCAATTTGCATCCAAGATGCAAAAAGAAAACACACAGTGGCCACTAAGTAACCTTCCATTCAATTACGAAGAGAAAAAAGTCCTGGTGGCCACAAAGTGCCTTAATAATTAGAGAAGATAAAAAAATAAAAATTGGTGGCCACCAAGTGACATTCTAATTGACGACGAAAAACAAAACACCTAGTGGCCACCAAGTGCCCCACCATTCAATTACAAGCAAAAAAAAAGACCTAGTGGCCACCAAATGCCATCCTAGTCCAAGAAAAAAAAACTTGGTGGTTGCCAAGTGCCATTTTAACTAAGGATGAAAAACAAAACACCTGGTGGCCACCAGGTGCCCCACCATTCAATTACAAATAGAAAGAAGATGTGGTGGTTGTTAAATGCCATCTTAATCCAAGAAAAGAAAAAAAAGAACTTGGATGTCGCTAGGTGCCATTCCTGTCAAGGATGAAAAAAGAAACACCTAGTTGCCACCAAGTGCCCCTCCACTTGATTAAGAAGAGAAAAAAAACTTGGTGACCACCAAATCCCCTTATATTCCAAGAAGAAGGAAAAAAAAACCTAATGGCCACTAAGTGCCATTTTCGTTAAACATAAGAAAAAAAAAATCTGGTGGCCACCAAGTTTCCATCCATTCGATTACAATAGAACCTCTCAAATTTTATAAGGTTGGGACCGGGTCCAAGCTATAAATTTTGGGAGGTTACTAATTATAGGAGAGGCATCAATGACGTGGCTCAATCATTGATACCAATGACAGTTTGCCCATTACTGTATCATTGCCCTTTCAGCTCCAACCTTCAACTCACTCTTTCTCAATCGACTCTCTCAACACCCTCAACTTCCCTCTCTTATCACACCATGGGCAAATACAATAGCACCTCAGGACACCTCACGGAAGGGATGCGCATCGCCTTGTGCCATCAGAAGCGCCGTTGTCCGGCCCTCACGCAGGGAAAGCTAAAGGAATGGTTGTGGACTACGCATGGTGTATGCGTCGCACAAGCCACCATCACCCTCACCCTGAAACGCAGTGATGAATTCCTGGCGATGGCGGCGGACACCAATGTCCCGCCCCCGCGACTTGCACTGCGTACCTGTTAGGCTGTGTAGTACTCGCAGATGGAGCTTGTGCTCAAACGCTGGTTCCTTGAGTAGCAGGACAAGGTCAACCTGAACGGAAACATGTTGTGCGCGAAGGTGGCACGCTTCCTGCAAGAGCTTCATTTGATGCTCCAGAGATGGCATTCTCACAAGGCTGGCTGGAAAAGTTCAAAGACCGGCACGAGATCAAGTCATTTCGCCGTCTTGGGGAAAGCGGCGCGCTGGACATGGAAGCAGTTGGCGTGGTGCTACCGGACATCCACGCCGTTGTTGATGTGTATGCAAAGAAGGACGTGTTCAACATGGATGAAACTAGCCTCTGTTGGCGTCTCCAAGCCGACAACTCATTAGCAACCCATCAGCTAGAAGGCCGGAAGATCAACAAGGAGCGCATCACTCTTGTCATTTGCGCAAACTCGGACAACAGCGAGAAGATTCCGTTGACGATCATCGGCAAGCACTTGAATCCACGCTGTTTCAAGGGTATCAACCGCGATACGCTGGGCGCCCGTTATCACGCCAATGCAAAGGCGTGGATGACCCAAGACGTTTTTCAACTGTGGCTGTTGGACTTTGATCGTCGGATGCAAGGTCGCCAAGTCCTCCTTTTGCTAGACAACTGCCCGGGACATCCCCTTGGAGAAGTTTGTGGAGATGAACGTGGTCCTTTGCAACACCAACGTTTTCTACCTGCCGCCAAACATGACCTCGGCAGTCCAACCTTGCGATGCTGGGATCATATGCACATTCAAAGCATATTACAGAAAGCGATTCAACAACCTACTTCTAGATGACTATGAGAACAACATCGACAATCTAGAAAAGATCAGCATTCTGGATGCATTCCGCCTAGCAGTCCTAGCCTGGGTGGAGGATGTTTCGCTTACCACAATTGCCAACTACTTCCGCCATTGCAAAATCCGGACTAGTGACATCATCCACACACAACAAGGGGAAGTTGGTCCTCCCACCACCCTTATCCAGGAGTTGCAGCATCAAGTGGCTCAGCTTTCATACGGGAATCCCATGGACATCTGCAATCTTCTCAACTATCCGGAGGAGAACAACTACATGGTGGCGTCAAATGATGAGGACATCACCAATCGCATCATTGAGGAGTTCTGCACACAGCAGGATGAAGATGCAACAAGTGACAACGACGATAGTGTGGAACCGCCAAAAATCAGCACCCGTCAAGCTCAGGAGTATTTGGAGGGTCTGACCTTATTCTGGATGCAGCAAAAGGAGAGCTATCACGAGTTTAGTGAGAGCTTGAAGGAGCAGAAGGAGGATGTGAAAAAGATCAACATGACAGGCCTCAAGTAAAAGTTTGTTCTTGACTACTTTAGTTCCGTTTAAATAGGTAATTTAGTTAATATATCAGCTAAATTGAACCAATTTAATTAATATATCATCACATTATAAAATTTGAAAATGTCTGGGCTAGCCAGATCTTATAAAAAATAAATTTATAGAAATTTAGTTGGGCCCAACTTGGGCCAACGATTTTTTATAAATTTCAAGAGGTTATGAGAGGTATAAATTTTGGGAGGTTCTATTGTATGAGCAGAAAAAAGACTTGGTGGTCATTGGTTGCAATTCTTGTCAAGGATGATAAAACAAACACATGATGGCCACCAAGTTCCCCTCCAATCAACGAAGAGGGAAAAACAAACTTGGTGGCCACCATGTGCCTTTTTAGTTTGAGAAGAGAAAATAAAAACCTAGAGGCCACCATGTGCCATTCCCATCAAAGATGAAGAAAAAAAACACTTGGTGGCCATGAGGTTCCCCTACACTCAATTATGAGGAAAAATAATACCTAGTGGCCATAATGTGCCTTCCTAGTCCAAGAATACAAATAAAAAAACTTGGTGGCCACTAGGTGCAATTCTCATCAAAGAGGAGTAACACAAATCACCTAGTGACCATTGAGTGGCCTTCCTATGGATTACAAGGAGAAATGGGACTTGCTTGCCACCAAGTGCCTTTTTAGTCCACAAAGAGAAGGAGAACAACTTGGTGTCCACCAAGTGCCATTCTTGTTGATGACGAGGAAAACAAACATCTAGTGGCCACAATGTGTGCCTCCACTCAAATATG
>Ga0209208_10007814_pt1 | contig 14384 bp, 12 predicted proteins | sample S1TSphfallax_3_FD_187694 | JGI IMG/M metagenome (GOLD analysis project Ga0209208, IMG submission 187694) | Host-associated microbial communities from peat moss isolated from Minnesota, USA - S1T2_Fd - Sphagnum fallax MG (SPAdes) (version 2) | ecosystem: Host-associated > Plants > Peat moss >...
CCCCTAAGTGTGCTTTCATCCAAGAGATTTTTATTCCATGAATTATGGCCAATGTGTGGACATTCTTAAAGTTACTAAGTTATTACTAAAACTTTGTACAATGTATCCATGAGTGAAACTTTTTTATTTCATTTGACATAATGTAACATTTTTTTGTGTGAACAAAATCATTTATTGAAAGTCTTTTTGAAATATTAATTTATTATTTCTAGTGAAAGCTTTGTGTTCAATAGGTCAAATTTTGAAAAAATGTTTTGGATTGATCCACCAAAGATGGGGGACCTATCTTATGATCATGTAAAAATAAATGTAAGTTATTATGCCAAGACATGGTTTTTATGATTAGGACAATTTGTGACTAAAGTCCCCCTAAAATCCAAACTTAGTCATGTAATTGTTTATGCACACTAGTTACTAGAGTTTATATGATTATAATCACATAGACAACTATATGATTCCAATTATGATTACACAACTCATAGCAATAAATTCAAAGAACTAGCATGTGGTTTAATCGAAGCCATCATAGATTAGCTTAGGTAGGCCAACCTAAATAGGCCCAAGTTAGGCCTAGGATAGACCTAGGTTAGCTTATGAAAATATCCAAATTTTATAAAATTTATAATTGGTAAATTAAACATGGGCTATTGGATATGTTTTCCACAACTGCATTGGAAAGGACTACTTACATGGAAATTCCAAAATCTCAATTAATTGGTTGTTGAATAAAAATTAAACTATGGACATTGCATCCAACATTAATAATGGGAACTAACCCATAACATGTGCAATGGATAAGCCAAGCGTAATTAAACTTTTAAATTATTTTTTAATGATGAAAAATAAGATGTGGAATAGGATATTATTAACAATGTTGATTTTTGGGAGGATCATCGATGTTTGACATTATTGCAAGGGACAACATGAAAAATTTATAGCTTTAAAGTCATGTAAAAATTGGGAGGAAATTTGAATTATTGTTGACAAGGTGAAAGTCACAATCTTCAAAACTTGACTATACCTAATAAATAAAAGAGACATTAAATTATGTTGGATGTCCATGTGAATAATGTACACCAACCAAGGCATGTAAATTTTTTTTGGGAATAATAGGATGTGCCATGTGAAAAAAAAATTCAAAGCTTGTGAAAGATGCTAGTTTGTGAAAGAATTCATGATATGAAAAATGAAATAAAAGAGTTGAAAAAATAGATGTATGTGAATATTCTACTGAATAACATTAAATATCATATAATAATTGTTTGAAATTTCTATAGAGAACACATATGTGTTGATGGCCATCAACCACTCTATTTAGTGGTAAAGACGAAAGTAATGTGTAAGGTTATATAATGCTACTTATAACCAAGTTTCTAACAAACATTATCATTTGCATGTTTTGAGTTTCTATGTTTGTTATTCATTGACAATGATAATGAATGTAGTGAAATTTGAAACAAAATGTGATTGATTACTAATCCTCTATTATGGCTCAATGGCTTAGATGTAATGGAATAGTTGAATGGATGATTAGAAATGTCAACTATGTGATTTTTGTTATGGCAAGGGTTTCAAATATGGCAAAACATGGAGGTTCAATTGGTTAGTGTATTGTTTGGGTACTAATGCAAAATGAAATCTACCGCCAAGTTTCCCTCAAACACCATATTGATGGGATGATCCCTTACAATATAAATTTACAACAAACTTAACTTGAGTTCAAACTAAAGTTAGAAAAAAATCTCAAAGTTTTAAAAATGTGAGAACAATTGGTGGAAAAGTTGGAGCTCATATGCTAATTGCATCTAATTATCAAAAAATGTGAAACACAATCTCAACAACAAAAGAAACCCATGCCAAGCATAAGTTTAAAGCTTTCTTTGTGAATTTTTGGAAATCATACATTCATTAGGGTTAAATGAGAAGACCTAAATAAAATAAATATTTTGGTTTTGGATTAGGAAAACTTTTACAAATTGATCACATGTGACGATGTAGGTGATTTCAAGGCTAAAAACAAGATTAAAGGAACTGTATTTTATATTGTGAAAATAAAAATGCATGGGAAATACCCAAGAAGGATTCCTAAGGTTATTGTCATGCATAACAAAATAGTGATCAAGGGCAAAAAAACTTGACATCAATTGTTTACATGGTTTCATTACTAAACTTCAAATCACATTGAAAAGTTATAAATGGCAATGATGATTACAATTAAAGCCTCGGGAGTTGTGTTTTTTTTTTTTTTCCTTATGAATAAATCACACTCCTTTTGTTTAAAATTAAGATGTTTAAGTTGAAATTATATATCAAAAGTTTAAACAAAGGTAATTTTGGTGATTTGGGCTTTTTGTTTGGAAAATTGTGTGTTATGACCTTAGCCTTAAACTCGCAAGTAAAGCTAGAGCATGACAAGGGAAGCAAGTTGGGAGGGTGTCCTAGGATTCAAATATATTATTTCCACTTCAGTGTGGGATCTAATGTAAAAGATGAATCTTGACTTTCTTAAATCAATTCCCAATTTTGGGAGTTGGGAATCTTGGTGAGGTGTTTCAAAATTTTGAATCAAAGGTTGTGAAGTCAAATCTTATAATCCAAATTGGGTATTTTTTGGACCATTACAATGGTCTTGAAGAGGAGATGTTTAAAACAAGGTCATAATCCCAAGTCTAAAATCTAACTTGCATAAGTAATATGGCCATTGAATGGTTGGTTAAAGTGAAATTGCCAAAATGATTCCCAACCACTTAACTACCCAAAATAAGGTCAAATCAATTTCAATTTGGGAGTCACATAAAATTTTGGATTTTTTTTCAAGGGCTACCATTTTCAAAGTTATCCAATCAAAGTTGAAAGAATAAAATTATGAACCCTAAAAGTGGTAAGACTCATAACTTAATAGTTTCAAGACTCTTGTTTGGGAATATCAAGAAAAATGCCACCCTAACGTATCCTTTGCAAGGAATTGCAAAATATACTAAAGGAACAAAAATTGTGAATCCTTGTGAATTGCTTATGGTTCATCCATGCACCATTTTGGTACAAACTACACTAATTCACTTTCTTTTCTTGGTTTGTGTAGTTTGACATGATAATGAATCCAATTTAGAATTTTGTCTTTTTGTTTCATGTTGGAGCTCCCATGCCCCTTTTTAATATAAGAACTAGGGAACACACCGTGAATTGTCATTGATTATAAAATTAAAAGTCAATAGGCTTCTAAATTACCCACAATACCATTTGATAAACCTAGAGGTGCATCAAATTGTGTGAAATGAATTGAGTTGGGTAAAAAACATTAGTTTGTGTATTAAACAATTGTAACTTACTTGTTCCATGAGGACAACCCTCACCATTGATATTTTTTTACTGGAAAATTTTAAATGGAAGTTGGTCCTACCATTTGCCTAAAATTGGGTTAGTAAAATTATTGAAAGGCTACAAATAAGTTAGGTTTTTTGCCAAAAACAATTTCCCAACCCCATCACTACACATGGCAAGGTTACAAGCAACTTAACAATTAAATCATGGTGCCATCCCATCATCCAATATTGTTAATACACTACATCACAAACTTAACATTTCACAACTTTGTAATGGAAATTGTGCAAATATCATTCATTCATATATTGTACATTTCATGCATTAATATTGTGCATTGAAAACACATTTGATGCACAAATTCATAGGAAGATGTGAAATTCATGTAAAATTCGTTCATTCATAAGTTCGCATTTCATTTGTCAACACATTTATCCATGTGTCAAATGTGTTTTCAACACATGATATTTTTGTGTAAAATATATGAACTTATGAATGAATGAAATTTGCATGAATTTCATTATTAATTCATTACATGCTAAATTTGTGATGTAATACACATTCCTTTTTGACTTTATAAAAAACACATGAATTGTTACATTGTTTATCATTGGTTATTGTCACTTATAAAAGGAGTTTTAGTCACCATCATTATTTATGCACCAAATTAATTAAAATTGTCAAATGGGTGTAAACACATTATCAAGAACCATATTTGTTATTTAGGGTGAATACTTAAAAAACAATGAGTTTGTTTATTAGGAGATGTGGCAAATTGGGATTGGTTACAAAAATGACTATACAGAAATCCATGGTTTTTATAATTGACCAAAAACAACTGTGACAAAAAAATCACATTATATCATTATGAAAAGGTGTACAAACAAATATTGTTCATGACCATGTTGTTTTTAATGCATTTCAAGTCGTTCAAAAAATGAAATCACAATGAAATCATGATGTTTTAGAATGGCTTTTTGAGTCCTCTATAATCATTATTCCAAATTGTTACACATGTTCAATAATATATTAAACAATTGTGTTATGTGTTTTATAGTATAAACCTACAACATTAATATCATGAGTGTAATGCCCTTGCCTCAAGAGTTATTTCAAATCCCCATTTGGTTCTCATAATTCATCATCATTCATCTTAGATGTTAAAATTATTATTTTCATGCTCATGTAGGTGGGTAGGGGAAAGATATTAAGTTGCACAAATTGTTAGGCTTGAAAAAGGCACCAAATCATTATTTTGATATTTTAATATAGGTAACATGGGCATGAAAAGACATTTATTAGTTAATTTTCCTTGGGTCCAAATTTTTTAAGGTGTAGCACCCAAGACAAAATAAAGGTAGGACCTTGAATGTAATTCTTAATTATAACATGTGTTTTTATTCCTATATGCATTAATCATTGAAAAAGTTCATAATCCAAAGCATGATAGATTAAACCATCATATATATTGAGAAATATTAATATATGCCATTGACTTTGCACATCCATGTTGATGGTGAAACATGGATAGTAAAAAATCCCAAATTTTTTCAAAAAGGTTTTAATGTGACAACATTTTTGTTACACTTAAAAAAAGTTGGGCCCTCTTTTCATGATATAAATGTCTAGGTGGGTAGGGCAAAGGAATTAGTTAGTTACACTTTGAAAAAGTAACTTTAAAGATGACACAAACAAACAACATTTCAAAAAATATTATAAATACAAAAAATATTTTACTTTTCAAAATTCACTTGGCAACAAATAATAATAATTTATAAGATTATAATAGTAAAAATATGGAGTTTGGACAATAAACTTTGAGCATATAACAAAATGGACCTTAAACAACATTTTCTATTGTTTGTTTTTGCAAAAGTGGGGAGAGATTACGTTCCACCAAATTATAAGATAGAGATACCAATTATTGGTTATTTGCACTACAATGGTGGATTAACTTGATGCAAGAAACTTTTAGGTTTCCACCTTTTGTATTTTGCTCTCCCTTGATGTGTGTGCATAACATTGTTATTCTTCTTTTAAACGTTCCCACAAGGTTGTCAATTTTGATTGAAGGTCACCTACTCTAGTTTTCACCTTAAATTTCAACAATGGATTTAACTATTTCCACCTAACAAACCTACATTTCCAACTTTTTTTGGGGATCTATTTAGACCTCCATAAATCTTTTCTTAAGCTCTACCTCTATAGCTTTTTTTTCTCATTTGTGACTCTTCTTTAAAACCTTTCTTTGATTTGAATGTTGCACACACCTACCTAATGCAATCTTGACATTACATTTACAACCTCCAAACCCTAATCATTACAAAGGATAAGAAAGTTGGATTATGTGGTAGAAAATTAATGTGCAATCAAAAATTGGAGCAATTCCCAAAATTTTGACATTTGAAATAAACAATTTATAAAAAAAATTACTTAAAAAAATCCTACGCTAAAAAATAACTTAATTACCAACAAACCTCAAAAGGTATTATGGTATATAAATTTTTGACACAAACATCCATAAACCAAACATTTTTTACACTTGTTATAATATGTGTTAGTGTGATTGCACTTGTATTCTTGTAGTTGTGATGTTAATTTTAAAATCCAAACTCATAATATGGACCATTGGGTATTTAACACATTCAATATTAATGTGTAATTTTAACTCATTGATTCAATTTTTAGAGTAGTGAAGTCAAAATGTTTAGCAATGTGAAATGGTGATCATGATCAACAACAATTTGTAATGTGAACTTCATTCATAAAATTCAAATTTGATTTTTTAACCCTAATTTTTGCTTTGCACTTGTAAGTGGAAGCAAATTGCAATGTGTTGTTTGTGTGTGTGTGTGTGTGTGTGTGTGTGTTTTTGTAGCACCTTCCACCTTGAAACCTTTGACCTTCAAATCACAATTCTTAATTTCATATTCATGTGTGTCAAATGTTTTGAAGCTTTGTGATGGGGGCGGGGGGCTACAATCTTAACTTTTGTTCATATTATAAACATTTCATTTTCTTGTCATGTAATAACAAAATTTGCACTTGAAGTATTCTCCAACTTATGGTTTTTTTTAATTCAAGGTTTTTAATTATATATATATATATTAGTTGGAGTTATGTGGGGTGTGAATTGTGATCTAACTTCAAAAGGTTTAAATTTCATAATGCACAACACACTTTTGCTTTCAATGAAGTTTGAACTTCAATTTCATTTGTTTCTTTTGTTTTTATGTGTGGATAATGAATCATGATTTGTGATCGAAAGGTTTAAGGTTCATAATACACACCATTGTTTGGTTTTAGTTGAAGAGAAAATTTTATACATCTATTGCATTTTTCTATTTTGTTTTTCTACTGATATTTCTTTTTTTTAGCCAACATCACTAGACATGATGCTTGTGATGCCTCCCCAAAGCTTCAAGTTTTGTTGATTATTTCTTCAAAATGAATCAATTGGTGCAAAATTCTCTAACAACAAACCCCAAACTCAATCCCTTATTCAAATATTTGAAATTTGAACCTTGTTTCGAAGTGGATCTTTGGATTCCTACCAAAGAGAATAAGAGGAATGGATATGAAAAAAAAAAATGTACATGATGCTTAAAGTGCAAAACTTCCATGAGTTGAGTTGATGGTGGATGTAGATGGCAAGGTGCATCTAGTCAAATGTGAGGTTGAAGATTAGTAACGGGTTCCTTTGTTGTTTTCCTTGCAACAAGTGGTTGATGGGGTCATTTCAAATAATTTGAAGTGAATTCTAATGGATGCCATTGTGTTCTTTAATGATTTGAGTTATGAATCAATTGCATTCAAATTGTTAACATTTGGAGTTAATGGGGTGACTATATTTCATAATGTTAAATTACCTATGTGAAATATATTTAAAAGATCAGAATACACCATTCATAATTGGTGTATAGTGTATGAACTACAACATCAATATAATAGTCATTTTTTTGTAAGTTGGGTATTGTTGGGAAGATTGAATGGATGTGTTGTATAACTTGTATGTGTATTTCTTTCACAATTCAAAAGAATTCAAAAGTTTGTTGAATTGACCAACATCATGGACACTAGAAAGCAAGGGGTTAACACATCCCTAAAAACATCAAAAAGTGTTATATTTCAATGCTTCTCCTAACTAAAAGAGGTTTGGGTGAAGACAAATTAGCTTGCTTTGAAAATGTTTAAAATGCCAACATAATCACACAAGCTACCCATAACTTGGATTTTTTTACAACATGGAAATAAAGTTGGGACTTTCTTGTGTCATGCCCATGCTTGAAGGTTGAATAAACTTATCAACTTCTTCTAATTATGGAATTTTTTTGTACATGTGATTTCATTTTTGTTATAAAATTAGGCTAGATTGATGTATTATATTATTGGTACAATGACCTTCAAATTGATTACATGAACAATATGTTCAACATTATTGAAACTTGTTGAAAGGGACATTAGGTGTAGTGGTCCATGAATGGGCATTAAATCTAAATTCAAGTTTGGAAAACTTGAGTTTAGATTATAATGCATGTATGTCGTTGTTTTTAAGCAATGTTTTATGTGCCTAAGCCTAGGTGATTTGCATTCTACAATTTTAGAATATCATCAATGATCTTCAAAGGTAATGTTTTAAAGCAATAACTAAAGTCAATTATGAATTGATTACGAATGATTTCATACATGTAAGATATGATGAATGTTTTAGTCATGGGGTATTTGCAATATAAGCTAAATCCTTGGGTGAGGTGATCTTCCTTGTTCATATGGTTGGGTAGTTGCAAGCCAGGGTGGATCACTTTTTGCATTGCATTGTAGTTTTTGCAATTTGCAGAAGATTTATTGAGTTGTAATTTCAACATTTGGTAAAAGCCCGTGACATTTTTTCAAGTGGTTTTAGAATGTCAACTTGAATACACATACATAATAGTTGTATGCAATAAATATACAACAAACATAATATAATGGATTTTTGAAGCAAAAAATATGGATTCTTATCACATCTTGCACTTTCGTATAACATCATTTTTGTTTATCATTTTCATTCTAAACATCATATAAGAACTTCTTATATGATACATTAAAGGAAAAAACTTAGATCAAAAGACTTTGCTAGACAAAAATTGAACCAAAAAATAGTTATGGACTTTTTACCATATTCCCTTCCCCCCCCCCCCCCCAAAGTCTTTATTTGAGTAATTTTTATTGGATCCCCACTTCTTGGTATTTATGTATGTTAACAAAATGGGTGAAAGCAAGGTAAAGTAAACAATTCATTACTTTGTGTCAAAAACTATTACAAGTTTTTTTAATTCTTAAAAGTAAAAATATTATTTTATACAATGACTAATATGATGGAAATATCATTATTATGATTATAACATTCATAATTATACAATACATAATTATCTTTTAGGTCTTCATTAAATTAAATTTAAATTTTTTAAAAACCCATATTTCATATACTTGCAACTCATTTTGTAAGATTGACATCTCATGTAAGTAAATGCATTTTTCCAAAACTTTCCAAACATTACTTTTAATCTACTTTTATGATACTAAAGTTATTCAAATTTTATATGTAACTTACCATAACTAAATGCAATGACATTTTTTTCATATTTCTACTTTAAAATATTTTGAATCCACTTTCTTGTGTTAATATTAAAAAAATCTTTCATTTAAAACTTGGATTTGGGTGGACTTCTTTTTTTGTCTACTTTAGCTTGCCAACACCCAAATGTGTAGGTGGGTTGTATGTGCAGAAACTAATCCACCTTAACTTGCAACTATGTAGTTGTTTTGAAAAGGTTTTATACTATTAACTTAAGAAACTTGGATCCACCCAAACATGGATCCCTTTGGTACTTGAGTCTTGATGTGAATATCTTGGACATGGAATGATCCTTTTTCAAGATCATAATGATGTCAAATGGTCAATGGGCTATGGTTAACCCCTAAATCTCTATGCACTATTCAAATTTTGATTTTTTTTTTGGTCCAATGCAGGGTAAAAAATGGTTAGGTGGTTCACTTTTGATATTTTGAATATTCCACATATTACATTAATTAAAATTTATTAACTTATAATAATTATCAAACTATAAGTCCTATGATTATCCCCTATGTTTTTGGTCAAATATATTGGTAAACCACCTTATAAATACCACTCGATATGTGATTGGTCTAGGAATTCATGTGAAAGCTTGGATATTTTAGTGTGAAATGAACTATATATGATAAAAAATGATATTTTTATATCATTTAATATTTTAAAAAAATATAATGTCATGTATTGGGTAAGTTTTAATGCATCTTGCTCTTAGTTTTATGGCAAACTATTTTTTAATTTTAATTTTTGCATTAGCATGACACATTTTTTGAGTTCACATTTTTCATTCTATTTGTGTGAAAAACACAATGTTTTCATTTAAAAGTCTAGTATGCATCCACAATTTAAAAAATTCATCCATATTTAAAAATATGATTTCCAATTAAGTTTATTTCAACATGGATCATTTTTAAAATGACAATATTAATGCTGAATATGTGGCTTTAAATTTTTAATTCATTTTCAATTCAAAATAACTATGAATGTGAGTCTAAATAGTCTCCCTTACTATGTTTTCATATGTGCTATTATGTGCTTGACTTAGTAAATTCACAGAAATGGCAAAATTGGTTGTGGTTCAATTATAGGATTTGTGAAAGATAAGAGAACTTTCTTAACCATTTATGAAGAGGAGAATTCAAAACATGTTTGATGAACATTTGGATTTGATGGTATGTATGTTTGCACAACTTTTTTTATGATGTTGATATTTTTTTTTATGATAATGCCATCACAACCTCGATTGAGGATGAAGCAAAAAAAGGGTCTTTGGCTAGCATTATGGACTTTAGATGAATATTATATCTTGATGCTCAATGGTTGCCTACTGGAGAGCTTTAGGTTTTTGAAGCATCATGATTACTTTATGGTGTGATCCATCATAAATTTTGATGCCCATCAACCTTAATTTTCATTGCATTGTAAAAGTTGGGCATGCTTGATTCATCTTCTAATGCATGTAAATGCTTTGTTGTTGCATCAAGATTTAATCTATTTGATATTTTTTAATATATTGAATTTTTTTTGTGTATGGACTCTAGAAATCATGGTCGCCATTATGTTACAACTTAGTATTAAAGTGTGGGTATTACATATTACTAGTTCTCTATGTTGGTTTGACAAGAGTGAAGTTACAATTGACAAGTGTAGGTTGAATCTTGCTACAAATGCACCATTTAGGCCACTTCTAAAAGAAAAATTCACCATTCACACGAAGTTAGTACTTTTCAAATTTTTAGCATGGTTAGAATTTTAACATAATATAATTTGGGCTTGAACCTAAATCTAAACACATTAGTGAATATTATGACAAACTAGGGAGAAATATGTTTTCCCAACTCTTATTTCTTGTATTACATGCACAATCTTTTTTGATCTTTGGATGTCAAACATTGGTTACAACAAGTTTGATATGGTTGTTACTTTTATCAACAATTATTGGGATCCCACCCATGTGATTGTTGGGGTTATTGAAATGCAAAATATAAGTAATGTAGCCATGGAAAATGAGGTGAAAATTCTATTTTACTCATTTGATTTGGTTGATAAAACCATTGCTTATGTTAAAGATGAAGGTTTAAATTTGAACACATTGACCAATGCCTTGAAGTCCATAGTTTCTTGTTGTCCCCTTCAATTACTTGCCCCATTTGTAGGATTATTTTGGCCATACAATGTCAAAGGTAGTTTAGTATGCCACTAGTGATGCAAAAGTTTGTTAGGGTTTTTAAGAAGTTAGTTTGAAGGCTTAGATTAATCATCATTGCAAAAAAATATGATTTAGACAAAAAAATCAAGGAACAAGAGGCAACAATGGAAAAATGTTTGTATCATTGCAAGGGTATTAGCAAGGATACTCAAAACTCTTATGAAGACATGATTTGTTGCAAAAAATATTTTGTTTCAAGAAACTCTTGAATATCAAAATCCAATCTTCATATGTTATGGATGGCAATAGGCTCTACATTTGATTTCTAGAATGTTAGTGGCCAAACTTGGGCCGTGACCTAGTAAACAATTTTCGTACATTCTTTCATGTTGTTAAATAGTGTGTTTTAAACCAAACTTGATGGTATCGGTTGTTGTTAGATGCTCTTATTCTACTTTCACTTTGTGCATTGCTATGAAAGTTGGTGTGGCCAATAATGAAGTTTTGAATCAATCACTAATTTTTGGTGATTTTGATTCAAAATTGTATGAATCTAATCGAAGGATGATGGCGCAAGTTGTGAGGACATTGATGGCATTCTTAGCCTCTTCAATGGCTTATAATCATTCTAAGGCCCACAACATACTAATGATCATGTTCAACCTTTGTTAAAGGAACATGAAATGTATTCATGGGCTTTGTGAAATTGTTGTAGAACGCAATGTTAAAATTGTGTGTATTTGTTTATTACATGTGAATAATCATTTAAACCTTACCAAGGAACCAACAAAGCCAATGGCAATTGAAGAGAAAGATTAATTTTTTGGGCAAGTTATATTGCTTGATGATGTAATCATTTCCATTTCAAAAAATGAACTACATTATTTCGATGGTTACTTGTGTGATCAACAAATCACAATAACCCTTTAATTTGATGGGCACAACATGAAATGTAGTTTTTACATGTTTTTTTTTTTTGGCTCATTAGGTGCTTGCATTGTGAGGTCACAAATTGATATTGAGTGAATCTTTGATGTTGTACTTGGTGTCAACACCAACCTTTGACAATCATGATCGGGGATTATGGATTGCTTCATTTTGATGATCAAAAATTAGCTTGACAATCCTTGAATTGGTTGTGATGGAACTTGCAAACCTACAACAATGACTAATTCTCTTACTTCAAAGTTTATTATAATTGAAGAAAACAATAAGTTCATTGAAGATTGAGCCAATTTGAAGAGGACCTTGATTTAAACTTTTGGTTTTTTTAAGGTAATCCTATTCATTTATTTTTCTTATTTCATGTGCATTTTTTTTGTAAATTTGTTTTGATGGTGGGTTTGTAATTAGGGTAAAGGTGCATATAAATTATTGGTGTTACAACTTTGACATTCAACCTTGGCAAACTATTTGCATTGGAAAACATTTTCAATGATGATCCAATGATGACATGGGCATGTTTATGAAAAACTTTGATGGTTTTTAGCCATGGTTGGGCTATGGGGGTGTCAATTTTGTTGTGTTCTATTTTTTGCCATTTTGTCGGGCATGTGATGTCATTTTCAAGTTATTTGTTTGTTTTGTTGTTTTTAATTTTACAATGAGTTGTGGCAAACATCAATCAATGTGTGTGTGTGTGTGTGTGTGTGTGTGTGTGTGTTACTTTGTCATATGCATGTGCAAGTTTGAGTTTTTGAAAGTTTCAAATTTGTTTTTGTGCCGCTCCCCATAAGTTTGATTTTTTTTTGGTTTACTACAAGTTAATTGTTAATTTTGTCCATTTTGTTCATTTTTATCCATTATGTCCATTTTCTATCCTTGTATATCCTTGTATATCTATTATGCCTATTGTGTCCTTTTTTTGTCCATTTTGTCCATTTCTATCCATTTTGTCAATTTTTCATTCTAAACATTTCTATTTATTGTCTATTTTGTCCATTCTATCTACTACAAGTCAATTTTCAAATTTGTTTATTTTGTGTACTACAAGTCAATTTTTGGTGCTTTTTGTGATTCTTGAGTTCATGTTTTGTGAGTTTAAAATTTTTTTTGGGTCTGTTTTGGTTGTTTATGTGAGTCTGTTGTTTGGGTTTGCTGTTTGTGTGTGGTATATTGTGCCCAAAAGTTTGTTTTGGGAATTGTTTTTGCAAAGCTAAAGGTGGATTCAACTAAACCTTGAACAAAAAGTCATTTTTAGGGATGATCATAAGATGCCAAAACTGTGAGCTATAGATTAGAATTTTTATATCTTTTTTGGCTTATAAACATATTACATTATGCACATATGTAAGACGTACTTTAATATATTTTTGTTGTCTTTTTGAAAGTTTTGTGACAATATGTGATGCATAGGAAAGCTAGACGATGGAATCCATGTCAATTTAAATCAAATGAAAACTTTTAAAAATCATAACCCTAAATTCTAACCATACTTGGAACCACATCCATTTCAACAACTGTAAACTCTATACTTGATAATTGACATGAGTTGGGAAAAATTAAATTGAACCATACTCGGAGGTTTTGAAGTAATCAGATTTTTTTTTTTTTCAGAACCTTACCTGAAAGAGTAATCAAAGTTATTATATTATATATATATATATAATACCCGGGACCATATGTTTTCGTAAAAATCAATACCCGTACAACACTGGAACACATAGTTGTCCTTCTCCATGACTCCGCATTAGAATAGGGAAACCCATCCATATAAAGAACCAAGACTTGAGAGAAATGGCAAGAGAAAAGTTGGCCAGGAGGCCAAGCACAGGACCCAGGGTTGTGTTCAGATTCTCCAACAAATGTGAGACATCAATTTCATCATTGAATATTAGGGAAAGCACATCATGATCAAGCATGAGTTTAATTCAGCAACTACTTTCTGTTCTGTTCTTACCTGAAGAGAGTGTAGTAAAGAGGAGTGCTGAACACCCAGAATGATACCCCCCAACCAGTTCTGAAGATTTCAGTTGGGGGTACTCTTTTGTCATAATGTGTGCATATTTTGTTCCTGTGCCCCTTGTGTAATGACCATGTTTGGGTTTTGCTCTTGTGGCTCGGACTTGGGTTTGGATTCTCTCTCTTTGTTTGTTCTTCCTTTCCCCTCTTTGTTGGGAGCTTGCCAGGGTTTGATCAATGGCTTGCTTATTATGTTGTCAACCTGATGGAAGGTTAAGCTTTACCCAGAAAAAAAAAAGGGGTATTTTTTGGTTGAAAAGTGCACTCAACAAAGCAAAGCAGACACAAAATTGAGATTCACTATAAAATAATAATAATAAAAAAAAAACTTAACATAGG
>Ga0209208_10007815_pt1 | contig 14384 bp, 8 predicted proteins | sample S1TSphfallax_3_FD_187694 | JGI IMG/M metagenome (GOLD analysis project Ga0209208, IMG submission 187694) | Host-associated microbial communities from peat moss isolated from Minnesota, USA - S1T2_Fd - Sphagnum fallax MG (SPAdes) (version 2) | ecosystem: Host-associated > Plants > Peat moss >...
CAGCGTTTTGCTCATCGTATTCACGTATTTCACGTATTCACATTTTCAAATTTTAAAATACTTGAAAATACTTCTTTTTGAGCACCTTTGAAAAATACGCGTATTTCGTATGTCACTACTATGCAAGCAATGTATGATTTGTATCCACATGTTTTTTTAAGGTAGTTATTCAATTAGATTTAAAATATGATATAATTCCTTTTTTGAGTTTGGTTTTTGCAATAAAAAGGACATATTTTCTATGACAAATCACTTGAAGTACCTTGCCATCTACTTGTGTATTGTCATAGATAACATGAAAGGCCCAAAATATTGCATTTTTGCCATAAGGTTTCCAAAATAATTTTTGAACATGCAAAACATGAAGTCTTTGATTCACACACTTTTTGTCACTTTTTAAAACTATACTTAATTCAATTTATAAGCTCTCATTTTGTTGTCATGTTTCAAGAAGATGTTCCTCTTCCATCAAAACATCATTTTGGAATATTTCACAAAAGTCTATTTCAATTATCATACCATTTTCATCTCGGTTGAATTGGGCTATTACTTTATTAGTATTTTGTTTATACAACAAAAAATAATTATAAAAAAGTTACAATTATGAAACCTGAAAAATAGGTAATGAAGAGGAATTACAATTTAAAGTTGAAAAATTATTTACAGGAGTTTACAAATTAAAAAGTTCCCTTTTAAACATAGTTGAAATGATAAATGTATAATAAATAGTCTCTTTAAAAAAGTAATTTCCTATACCATCCAACCACAAAACTAATTTTTTAAAATTTCAAGGTTAGGTTTGATTCTAAAGGACAATACTAAAACAACCTAACTTAACCCTAAAAACTAAACAAAGAAAAAATAAACACAAGAAAAAATAAAATTTTAAAAATAGATATTTATTATATTTTTGTTGATCAAAAGATTTATATTTTAAGAAATTGGAAAAAATAAAAGTCGATTTCAAGTTTACTTCAAAAAGAACTTAGAAGTTTAACCTCCACCCCGAATTGACCTTGGAATCTTGATGACGCGCTCCCAAGTTCCTTGCTAGACCCACTTAAGGGTCTAACAATGTAGAGATGTGGAAGGAGTTGGAACTTGGGGCCGCTCCCAACTTCCAGCACTAAAGGGGGTGAGAGGGGCGTGCTAGAAGTTCCGGGATTAGACTAGGAAGAAGGACAACTACTTAGTTACTCGGTCCTACATCCAAAACCAACCACAAGTTGGTTAGAACTCATTCTGCACCCTTTTGGTATTAGGACAAGCCACGGGCGACCTTGGACTCACTTAACTCACCACGGCCCGGACTCGGGGGAAGCCATCACCTTCCCCCATATAATATTCTCTACGTTACTCCGTGAAGGTTACATCCGAATGGCACTTTTTCCTGGGACTCCCAAGGAGGAGTCCCGAAATTGTCCTAGGTTGGGCTCCCGGAACTTTGGGCATACATAACTTCTTTTTTAGACCTCCAATTGGGATGAGGTCTGAAGCAATCTTGTAGCTCTCTCTGAGAGCTTCCAACGCCATGTAGCACTTTTCTTGCAGACGTCCGAATCGGGTCGATTCCCAACTTTTAGTGGTCGGGAGTCAAACTGCCAGTTTGACTCCCGGCCTTTCTTTTGCCCATAACTTGGGCTGCAGATGTCCAAATGGCTCATGCGAGGCCATTTTGGACATCTACACTTCAAGACCTTTCCAACGGTATAAAGAACATCTCAAGACGAGGTGTTTTTCCCTCTGCTGTTGAGCTCTGAAGTTGCGGGAGTCCCGGAGGACTCCCAATTCCCACTTTTTGGGAGTGTGAATCTCATCCTCACACTTGCCTCAAAGTGGGGTTGCGACACTTGAACCTACAAAAAATTAGTAGGGGGGAAATATTAATCGAAAGACGTAATGTAACTAGTGCAAGCCAAAGTGCAATACACTACAAGAAATCACAGTTTATTTGCCAAAAAAACTAAATAAAAAAACTAATCATTTTGACATTTGGTCAATTTGACCACTTAAGACAAGTCGATTTGAACACGTCAAAGTTGATTGGTGGTTTTTTTAACTGACCATAAAATTGTTTTTTTGACTAGTCAAATTTGACAAAAATTTGGGCAGCCCAATTTTTTTTTTAAATAGTTCAATTTGTAAAAATAAAAATGTAAATAATAAATAAATAATAAGTACTTACCTACCCACCCACCTATGACCTATCTACCCACCATGGCCTCCTATTTACCTATCCACAACCCACCTATGTATTATACATTTACACACATGTGCAAGGAATATATACAAATATACATACTCCACATAATATATGTTGATAAAAGGAATTGAACCTTGGTCTCCTTGGTTCGACACCAAAGTTGTAGCCATCAAACCACCCCACCGTTTTGTAAAACAATATCATATCAAATTTATTTAACATGTATCCTTGAACTTCCATAAAATTTTTTGTCAATGTGTATAACAACATTTGAATTTCATTTTTTTTCATAAGTAGGTTAGTAGGTACCTAATTAGGTAAATAGGTAGGTACACATGCCTACCTACTTATGTTTTTAAATGTTCATACCTACTTATGTAAACTATAGGTAAGTATGTAAATAGATAAATAGAATATAAGTAAATAGGCAAATAAATAGGTAACTTTGGTAAATAGTAGGTAGATATTAATAAGTAAGTAGGACATAGGTAGGTAGATGGTAGGTAAATAGGTAGGTAGGTAGGTAAGTAGGTAACTTAATAGGCATAGCAAGTAGGCTAGCTAACCAAATTAATATGGCCAATTTGACTAAACATGACCATTTAAAATGGCCAATTTGACTAGGCCATGGGCATCTTGATGGACCATTTTAAAAAATTGTTCTTTTTGACTAGATGTATAACTTAACATTTGGTCAAAATGGTCACTTCAGTGAAAAACACTAACCAAAAGGACCATGTATCTTTCATGCCCTATGCCTTTAATCAAAGTGAACATCCTTTTGGTCAATGTGGACACTTTAAGCAAGTTGAACATTTTGAAAAACCATGATTTCTTGTAATGAAGCAAAAGCTAAAAGTGAATCTCACAATTTGAGATTAGGACTTGCTACTGATGGGGTTAATCCTTATGGTGAAAAGAGGAACAGTTGGTCAACCTAATTAATCTTTATTTTTATTTATAATCTTTCGCCATGGCTTGTGACAAAGAATTTTTTTGTCGTGTTAGCATTGTTAATTCCTAACAAAGAGTTTGTAAAGATGCATAATTTTGATGTGTACATTGAACCCTTGATAGAAGAATTACAGGTATTGTGGAAGGGGGTCTCAACATATGATGTGGTGAGACCTGTTGAGCAAAGGCAGTTTGCTTTAAAAGCCATATTGACATGGACAATCCATGACTACCCAACATAGAGGTTGGTGTTTAGATGTGTGCACCAAGGTTACAAAGCTTGTGTGTCATGTGGGCCAGATATAACTTCTTGACATTTTGTTAAATTGGGGAAGGTTGTGTACGAAGGATCTCATAGGTGGTTGGCAAGGGATCACCCATACCAAAGAAATTGAAATTTGGTTCATTTTAATGGGAAGGAGGAGCTAAGGAATAAACCACAAGCAAAAATTGCTTCAAAAACCATAAGCTACCGTGCAGTAAAATATCAAGCTTAGTTGGTAGTTGGAAACACACTTGCATCTAGAGGTGATCCTTTTAACATCACTAGAGTGAAGCGTCATATTGCCCTATATGACTTGCCTTATTTTGAAGTAAATGTCTATGATCTCTATAATCACCAAACATTATAGAAGGTTGATATTTTTTCATGTGTATGTTCATGGCTATTCTTGTTGTGGCCCATGTTGAATCAAGACCATGTTCTTGCAAATAAGCTTGTATGTGGCCAACTGAACCGCCCTAGGGCTTGCAGCTCTTGGAACATCAGCCATGGCCTATGTGTATATATACTTGAGCACATATGTGACCAATTGAACCTTCTTAGGGTCTACAACTTTTAGAACATCAACCATGGCCTATGTATATATCTATTTGAACTTGTATATGGCCATTGAACCTTTCTAAGGTTTGCAGCTCTTAGGACATCATTAATGGCCTGAGTATGCATGCACTTGAACTGGTATGTGGCCCATGCCAACTTGCTATGGTCTATAGTTCTTGGAACATCATTCCATATGCGCGTTTGAACTTGGATGTTGTCCATTGAACCTTTCTAGGGTCTATTTGGATCAATTATCTTGGATTTTGGTCTTGACATTATCAATGGTTCAAAACCTTTTGTGTAGCCACATTCGGATCAATTGTTTTGGATCTTGGTCTTGACATTATGAATGGTATAAAAACACTATGTGTAGTAGCATTTGGATCACTTACCTTGGATCTCAGTCATGACATTATCAATGGTATCAAAACCCTATGTGTAGTAGCGTTTAAATCAAATGTCTTAGATCTTGGTCTTGATGTTATCAATGGTATCAAATGATATGTGTGCATACATTTGAGGTTGTATGTGGCCCATGGAACCTTTCTACGATGTGTAGCCCTTGGAACATCATGTATGGCCTGTGTATGCATGCATTTGAGGTTGTAAGTATTCCATTGAACCTCTGTGGTTCTGCAGCTCTTACTAGATCAACTAAAGCCTATGTGGATATGCAATTGAATTTGTATGTGGCCCATTCAACCTCTTTAGGGTGTGCAACTCTGGAAACACCAACTAGGACCCATGTGTATATTCATTTGAACTTTTATGGATTAAATTAAGCCCCTTTGGGGTTTGCAACTCTTGGAACATCATTAATTATTTGTGTAGATGGATTTAGGTTTGTATTGGGCCAAAAGAGCCTATGTGGAGTTTGCAACTCTTGGAACAACATATATGGCCTATATATGCATGCATTTAAGGTTGTAGGTATCTCATTGACCCTTTGTAGGGTTTACAACTCTTGCCACATCAACTAGGCCCTATGTGGATATGCAATTGAGCTTGTATGTGGCCCATTCAACCTCTCTAGGGTTTGCAACTCTTATAACATTAGCCATGGCCACTAATGTAGGTGCATTTGAACTTGTATATAGTGAATTGAACCTCTTTGGGTTCTGCATGGGTCTTGGAACATCATTAATGGCTTATGTGTCGAAGGCATATGTGTAAAGCATGGATAGATCTTATATTTGGGGATGTTCAAGCTAATTTAATATGTGTGGTAATTCTAGAAAGTTGTGGTTTGTTGAGAGGTTACCTACCATAGTAGCATTATGTGAATTTTGGAACACACTTCTTGAATCTTTAATGCTAAAATGCAATTCAACCATGGATGTAATGTAAGTAATGTCATTTTTCTTTCATTGCAAAAATAAATTTGGGTGGGAGCCCTAACCTTAGTTCATGAAGTTTGGAAATTGGTTGGAGGCATGTGTGTCCATATACATGACAATCTAGAAGTGTGTGTCATGTTGGTGTTGAAGGCTAATGTGTAGGTAGATTGTGGAACCCTATATGGGGATGTTTGGCTAATTTAGAAGGCAATGGAGTGTTGTGCAACACTTGCAGATTGGTCACACATTGGATGTGATGCATATTGAAAAGAAAATTTGTGAAAGCCTTGTTTGGACCCTTTTTGGTCAAAAAACACAATTAAGGTAAGATAGGACATGGAAATTGAGGGTATTCACCAACATCTTTGGCTAACATGACACCAACATAATCAATAGAAAATCTTGAAGCCACAAGCACCATATGTGCTTACTGGGGATGAACTGAATACCTTTTTGTCATGGTTGGGCTCATTGAAAGTTCCCACAAATTGTTTGGCTAATGAAACCCCAAACAATTCATTAGTTGAACATGTGGTAGACAAGAAGTTGGGATCCATGAATATTCATGATTATCACTTGTTGATGTAATAATTGTTGCCATTGTGCTTGCAAGGGCTCATGGCAAATGACCCACAAATGGCTATTATGCGGCTAAGTTGTGTATTCTGGTGGGTTTGTGTGAAGGTGTGGAACTTTAATGAGATTGGGAACCTCCAAAAAAATGTGGCAACCACTCTTTCCTTCCTAAAAAAAGAGTTCCCTCCTACCTTTTTTGACATAATGACTCACTTTTTGTTGCACATTGTGGATGAGTTAAAAATATGTAGGCCCATCCATAGTCGTTAGATGTACCTAATGGAGCAAATGATGAAGGTCTTCAAGGGATATGTTCGTAACATGTCAGATACTGAAGGATCAATGGTTGAAGGATATATATTAGATGAAACTATGGGGTTTAGGGTTTTAAAGCTTACATTTGATTCTGGTGTGGCATCTATTTTTTAGCAATTTTAGGGGAGTGATGATGATGTTCTTGGAACAATCCAATATGTTGGGACCTTGAAAGAGATATTATGACTAGATTATGGGCAAGTTTATTCACCCATCATTTTATTTCATTGTCAATGGGGGGTGAAAGCACACTAAAGGTGAACCACTTTTGTTCAAAAAAGGTGATGTATAACAAGTATTATAGTATGTAATAAGTTAAAATATTGATGGCATCCTTTGGATATCCTACACACAAGTTAAAAACTTTAGAATTTGCACAACAACATTTTTGGACTCAAAATTCATTTTGAGCAAAATTAATTTTCATCCAACAGTTATATGAGGAGGATTCGATAAAATCAATGTACATAAAGTATATAACTTATAGTTTTTCAACAATCATAAGGCTTCATGTTTATGATTCATAAAATGTTATTAAACAAAAGAAAATTGGAAAAATAATGCAATGCCCATCTATAAAATCTCCTATTTTTTTTATATGGCAGTGGTTATTTATTTAAACTAAGATATTATTATGCATCCATTACTAAACAAATGCAAAAAAACACATTTTTTAATGGAATTTCATCCAAAATGTTTTAATTTCTAAATTTTCCTAGGTTAATTGATGTATATCAATATTATACACCATACAAAAAAATCACCCAAAAATTCCATCCACAACCTTAGTTTTGAAGTATATATTCAAATTTTAAAACTTTGTGACATGTATTATTTTGTCATGAATATATTCCAAACATTCAAATTCTTCAATGTTTGTTGAATTTTTCAAAATAATTTAATAGATGAAGTCTAAAACTAATCAAATCATATATATAAATTCACTACGTCTGTGACGAAGCTTGAGTCCGTCAGGCCGACGAACAGGCCTGGCCCGACACTCCCGGCCAGTCAGTCACTCGCCGTGGGGGGTGCCGGGCCGGGTCCGTCATAGAAGGCCGACCGGGCCCGGCCCGACACCCCCCACGGCTGTGACGAAGCCCGGCATAACTCTTGTACGGATCGACCGAGCCCGGCCCGGCACTCCCGGCCGGTCAGTCGCCCGCCGTGGGGGGTGCCGGGCCGGGTCCGTCATAGAAGGCCGACCGGGCCTGGCCCGGCACCCCCCACGGTTGTGACGAAGCCCGGCGTAACTCTTGTACACTCTGCAACTTTTGCTCCAGAGAACACCCATTGAGGGAAGTTATCAGCAGTCACTTTTCGAAGAGTTTTTCTGGTCCCTTGCCCATGACACCCCACTTTACGTTGAGCCGCATCTTCATCTTGCACATGGGCTTGTGGCCAGCAACGGATTTCGTGGGGGACTTTTCAAAAATAATAATTTTAAATTTTAAAAAAAGTTGATTTGCGCCTTTGTGTGTCTCTCTCTTGGTTTGAAGAAACCGGGGGACTTCACAGTGTCCGAAGGTCACGGGTACCCACTAGTATACTTAAGACAAGAAAAAATAATTCAAGATGTGATGTCCATACATTAGCAAAAAATTTAATTGTAGAAAGATTATACATGTGACTACAATTTTTGGGGGCTTAATGTGTTTTCACCTTGGGTGAAGAATGGGACTAACAATAGAGGGAACCCAACATATAAATGGGATGATGTTGGGTTTCTTCTTGCCAATTTTCGGCACTTGTTGCATGAGCTTGATGAACCTTTTGTTTTTTTGTCATAAGTTTAACAAGTATCTTTTTGGAACGACCCCAACACCCCAATATAGAAGGTTGCCCTTCACAAAGAGCCTAAAAGCTAACAGGTTATGGTAATTGTGTATGATGATTGCATTGAGACACATGGAAAAACATTTAGTTTTGAAACTCCATTAGAATTTCCGGATGTGGATAGTAGTAGGACATTGATAGATGCCATTGAATGATCTAAACAAGATACATTTTTGGCCGGTCAAGTTTTCAAGAGTAGCTTAGGAACAAATGTAGGATTTCACTTCCTATGTAAGGTTAAGGACAATTTGGTTGCCAAATGTGTAGATCTAATTTGAATGCAACGAACTATTATAGGGCATCAAAATTTCCAATTTGCTCTTTGGGTGAATGCATGGCATGGTGGTACATTTTAAGCAAATGTTCCACTCCATAGAAGTCCATAAAAAGTTTGTTCAAGAACATGGTTACTTATTTATCATAACTTATGATTATAATCTTTTCTTTATTACCTTGTTTAAAATTAACCCATCATGATCAACATGACATATTGCATGCATTAACTAACCATTAGCACATTCATAAAATTGCAACGATCATCTATAATTGCAATCTAAATTAAAAACATGCCACATGTACTTGTTTAATCACTTGTTTACCACATTACATTTGCATCTATAAATTTACAGTTGCAATTCAAATTGATAAAAATGCCAAGTTTCATCCAATCACCTATGTGCCACACTACCAATTAGATGTTTGACTAATTTTTCATCCATTATTAGATGTCACTTGCTTTGGATGTTATGAGTGCACTTTTCATTATCATTTTCATCCATACCAATAGTAATCCTAGATTATAGTCGCACTTGTGACTAAAAACCAATTCGTAATCACATGTGCAATTGTAAGTCATTTTTACCATGGTGCCACGTAGGCCAATCACATAACTAATCACAAAAATGGTTGACTTAGACATAAGTCACAAATGCATGGGTTGAAATGGACAAGATTCCTTGTAGTGTTAAATTTATGATTGATTTTGTAATCATATTAACCCTTAGTCATCGAATGTTCAATGTGGTATTCTTCATCTTATATAGAAGGACATTTATCAAGTTATATAGGACAAGTCACATATATTACTAAGGTGTCATGATAATGAATGACTAGAATATCACTAATAGACAATGGACCATTTGATTGATCAAATTTATACATAGATTAATATCATTTTTTAAGATTATTATAAAAATAATTTTTACCACATGCAATATTCATGTGTAAAATGTACATCACATTCATGTGTATCATGGGTGAATGCATGAATGCAATGGACCAAATTTGGCAAATGATTCTTCCTTAAAAGTCTATTTTATAATGTTAATATTAAAATTTGAGATCAATTTTGTTATCATTAATATATGGGGATTATATGGTAGGTAATACATGACTAATGAGTCCATATAATTGGTGGCCATTCTAAAGATCTTGAACATGTCTTTATAGAAAACTACATAATGACATTCACATCGGTCCATTCATCCATGCATTCACTATCATTTTTCTCAAAAAAAATCCTCTATTATGTTGTTGGGGGTGTCTTCATAATAAAAGGAGCCAAAGCAATTGTTGAATACAATGAAAAATTGTACCTCCACTACTTTGAAAAATCACCATTAATTGGATTTAATGAATTATTTAATCATCCTTTGGAATTGTGCTGGTCTATTTATGAAGTTGAACTCCAATCAATTTGGAGACATTTCATTGTGTTGGAAGAGTCATTTTAAAGACAAATTCTTTTTGTTGAATAATGTTTTTCAACACACTTAAAAAATTGGATGTGTTTTTTATTACATAAACCTTCACCAAATGTTTTCAAATTTGTTGTAAGCTTTAATATATTTCATAAATAGGGCCATATATGGTGAACCATTCAAAAGTCCTTTTGAATTTTGCATGATGATTTTATATTGGATTTTGATGTTAAAAGGTCTTCGTGAAAGTTGTAGGTTTGATTACAATGTAAGGTTTCATGTAAAAGTTCCATATGTTCATTATAGTATGGGTCATGTGTGGTTTCAATATTGATATCCAATTTAAGAAATTGTGTGAAAAGCTATCAAATTGGGTATTTTGAACTGATGTTCCAGGGCCATGTGTCAAATGCAATATTTAGGAAAGACTTAGTCCTTAACTTGACTAGCTCCTTTTATTGTGATTCAACCCTTGGGTCATTGTTTTCTCACAATATGGTGACATTTTGCCACATTAAAAAACATTGGGCTTCATTATACCCTAGTCATCCTCCCTCTTGAATTATCCATAAAATTTACTTCAGTGAAGATCAATCTTCAAAACTAAAGGTCAACACCCCAAACTAGTCACCATAGTTTTTATTTTAATCATAATACAATATACCTAGGTTATCGCCACATATATTAGGGAGCTACCTAATATAAGTGTTGACTAAATTAGGATCAACTTTATAGCAACTAATGGGACTATGTCCTATGTTAAGGGCTAATGTGTTACATAGGGGCTACCTAGGGACCTACCTAAGTTAGGGGAGATTTAAGGATTACATATAGGGCTATGAGTTAACCCTAGTAGGGCATTGGGCACAATTCTTAAGTAATCCCTATGTAGCCTTTTAAGTAGTCCATAAATAGCCCCCTATGTAGGCCCTATATATGTAACCCCCCTTTTGCACTATGACTCAATCTTAAGTTGCCCTTGAAATGAACTTTAAGTATTCCCTAACTTAAGAAATTCCTAATTAACCCCATACGGAGATTGTATGCAACCCCCCTACATAGTCCTTAGATATCCCATAACGTAGGTAGGCCCTATGTAACCTTTAAGTAATCCTTAAATAGCTTTTGAATACCCCATAACCTAAGTAGGCCAATAGGTGTTTCCCTAGGTAGCCTTCTAGGTAGGTGTTACGTAGCCCTTTATGTAATTTTTTTGATTGCCCCTATCCTATAAAGCCCCTTAGGTAGGCCTATGTAGCCCCTTTTGCACTATGAATCAACCTTTAGCTTGGGGGGGAGAGTGGGGCCATTATTTGTCATTTTTTCTGAATGTGTACATCAAAAAAGGTATTGTAGGGTGATATTATGTCAAGGAGGTTTTTTTTTCCTACCCATCATTATTTAATTTCTTAATATCTAAATATTTAAACCACTTTGAACTTGGTTTTATTTTTGTATTGAATTTTGGCATCATATATATATATATATTTAAATTAGTTGAAAATGTGAGAGGAGTGCTAAAGGAAGGAAGGTGTGATTATGTGTGACAAAACACAATTTGCATGAAATGCTCAAATTTAAGTTTAAAAACACATCAATAGACATTTCAATATTAAATCACATTTTAGATGATGAAGACCATGTATGCATCCACAAAGCCATTAGAAATAATAAACAATTGGATTTTTTTTAAAAAGGGCTTTTGGGTTCCACAAACAAACAAAAATGCATGCATTACAACCCAAATAAGTAGACCACAAATTTGTTCTTTCAAGCCTTTATCAACTTCTTATCCTCACCAAATAAATATTAATATTGGTAGGTTCTTAGATTTTAATATGTTCAAGCATTATTACAAAACCATGTTTTTTATGCCTTAAACATTATGACTACAATGATTGACAGGATTAAATTTATTTGTCCAAAATAAATAGATGGGCCCATTTGAAAAAGTAAGCACATTGTTTTATTTGACCAAATCGACTAAATTTTTAGTCAAAATAAAACAATGTTAATTTCACATGGATTGGGTCATGCCTACGTGGTGTTAAGGCTTACTATGGCATGATTTTAAAATGGTCATTTCGTGGGTGACATGACTTGCTATATATATATATATATATATATATAAGATTTTAGTCAATGAGAATGCTACTTATATACAAATTTGTCAAGTGTAAATGTGTAAGCCTCTAAACATGTAGGTAGGTAGGTAGATAGTAAGTGGGTAGTTAATTTATAAGTAGGTGTAATGAAATATTTACCATCTACCTACCTAATAGCAACCTTGATTCATGTTTATAATTATGTGTTGGCATATATGTCATGATTTGAAATTATAATGTGTAGAATCCAAAATGAATATGTGTTTATATTTTTTGTTATGACATTTGTCATCACATGAAATGGCAATTGGATGGTTAATATTTTTGCTTGTCACCATTGAGGTGAAGGGTTCAACTCCCTCTTGTGACACGTTGTTCATGCCTTAAGGCTTACATATGTAAACCTACATATTGCATCCTTAAAAGTTGTAATTAATAAATTTAAATTGCAATTAAAATGATTTCATTTTTTTTTGGTAAAATAAAATAGGCCACATCAATTCACAAATGTTATTTTTAGTCAAAATGAACATGATAAGTGTCTACATAACTAGCAACTTAATCATGTCTAATATGATTAAAATGTTAATAAGTGTTGTTTTAAAAAATTGGTCTTTTTTATTGTACAATCATCTTGTATAGGTGCCTTTTTTGGATAAACCATAATACAAAAAAAATAAAATTTTAGTAGTGAAATTAGGTTATAAAATTAGGTTCTTTCAAGTTTCCAAACCGGAAGTTCCAAGTTTTTTCTGAATCATCATTGGAACCTTACTAAAAAGCCAACCTATTTTCAAAGTTGAATTATAACCTAAATAAAGGGTGTTGCCCCATCTAAAAAAGGTTCAAGTTCTTTTTATAGATAATCAATATTACATATTTTTTATCTTCGAGTGTCTACATTAGTTGAACAAACTAATTACACAACTTTTTTTGGTTTATGGTGTGCCAAATATGCATATATATCATAAGGCCATTACCCTAAAGTTTGAAAAATCAAACATCACAATTTACATAAAATTCATAAATTTTCATTATTGTCACTTGTTTGTTTAGATTTCTTCTTTAAAATTCATGTGAATAATTACATAAGCTAAATTGTGATTTAATGTGTCATTAGCAAAAAACCATAAACCTCAAAATTCTATCCATGCATGTCCATTATCAAATTTAGTATAAAACTTCCAAATACATTGATATTAATTAATGAAAATTTGAAAATTTGAATATATGAAAAAAGATGTAAATATATAATTTTGATATTATTCTTTTACATGATATTTAGCTAATATTTAAATTTGACAAAATACCAACAAAGATTTTTAAATCAAAACTTTTAAAAATACCACAAATAAATACCATGATCTAACAAAAATGGCCTATTTATTGAATGTTTGGCATGTGTGTAAAGAAATTTATGGATATGGGAGGTTCAAAATTTTCATTGGTTTCATGATTATTGTGTCCATGGGTGAAAGCATGGTAAAGTAGATTTAAAAAGTAGTTATCTCCAAAGTAGTTTTTAAATGGCCTAGTTTTTGATAATAGTAGAAGAAAGTAAATTTAAAATAATTTAAAATAACATAATAAATGTATGGTGCCTTTCTTTGAGTTTATAATGAGGTGATTACAAAATTTGAGAAACTTTGGCACAAAAAAAAAAGATAACAAGTATGTTTGAAAATGATTGGTCAAATTGAGTTTCAAACCTACTTTTCCATTAGAAGTTTGATGTATTCTATTATAATATTTAAATGTTGAGAACCTACAAGTACATTTTAGGGTTACATTGTGTTGAAAATGGAGAATATTCAATAATTCATCTACTTTCACCTATTCATACAAGTTTTGATAGCTAAAAATAATAAAAATAATAATAGTTATTTTTAAAAAATCTACATGAATGCATATTAGATATGTGATGAATCAACATCATTGTGATAAAATTAAAGATTATCCTCATGTTAATCATTAACTTTTAAAAAACATTTCTACTTTCAATACATTGATGACACGTTCCCAAGCTCCTTGCTAAACTCAAAGATGAGTCTAAGGTATAAAACAACAAAAAGGTTAGGAGCTCGAAGCACGTTCTTTGGCTCTTAGCACTTTAAAGGGCTAGAGGGGCGTGTTGGAGCTCCGGGATGGGACTCGAAAGAGTGATAAGCAATTTATTCACTCACACGAATTTGCATCCAACCAACCACAAGTTGGTTAGTACAATGTTGGGGCACCTTTGGTGCTAGGACAAGCCACGGGCGACCTTGGACTCACAAGATTCACCACGGCCCAGACTCGGGGGAAGCCGCCACCTGCCCCATATAGTATACTTTGCACCCCTCTGCGAAGCCCACATCCAAATGATTTTTTGTTTCGAGAGTCCCGAAATTGCCAAGGTTAGAACTCCCGCAACTTTGTGGGGCTATAACTTTGTGCTTAGACCTCCAATCGAAATGAAGTTTGAAGCAAAGTTGCAACTCTCGTTAAGAGTTTTCCAACGGCATGTCGCACACCACCTGCACGCACGAAAGTCGG